>Ga0209726_10000801_pt1 | contig 55764 bp, 50 predicted proteins | sample Subgrocontami54m_FD_187453 | JGI IMG/M metagenome (GOLD analysis project Ga0209726, IMG submission 187453) | Subsurface groundwater microbial communities from S. Glens Falls, New York, USA - GMW46 contaminated, 5.4 m (SPAdes) (version 3) | ecosystem: Environmental > Aquatic > Deep subsurface >...
GAGACTCTGAGCGCGCCAGGGATATGGTCCATGCGCACCGTCCGCCGGCGTGAAGCGATGGCGGAGGTCTCGCTCCAGGCAGGATGTCTTGGGTTGTGGGCGGAGCCCGCGCTGGGATCTGGGATTTCGTTGGGATCTGGGATTTTGGATCTGGGATCTCGGACGCGGGCAGCCACCGGACCCACAGGATCGCGCTTAACGCGACCCTAGTCCGTCCGCCGGCGGCGGCGCTGGCGGGTGTCGTCGACGTAGCCCGTGCCCATGCCGCGCTCGCGCGTGGGCATCGGGTTCCCCTCCCACATCGGCATGTAGCCCGCCTTGCGCAGCTCCTTGAGCAGCCCCTCGGGGTCCGTCGTCTTGAGCGCGACGAGGCCGGGGAAGACGCTGCGGTCGATGAACTTCGCGAAGCGCTTGTTCGCCTTCAGCTCATCGATCAGCGACGGGTCGTCCACCCGCAGGTACGCACCGACGAACCCCATCTTGATGTGGCCGTGCTTCCGGCTCACGTCCTCCAGCAGGCGGCGGACCGTGTCCGGGACCTCCATCCGCGAGTGCGTCCGGAGGTACTCCACCAGCTCCTCGACCGTCTTTCCGCGGTCCAGGTACTCGCGGATCGACTCCCGCGTCATGCGGAATCGCCCCTCACCCAGCGGCTCGGCGAACTGGTTCAGCTCCTGGAAGACGCGGAAGTCGAGGAACGGGCTCGCGATCGCCTCCAGGTTCGGGGTGAGCGTGAACTGGGTCTCCCGCGGAGACGGATCGGGCCCCGGCGCGTGGCCGTTCCCCTCCGCGACCTTCCCCAGGAACCGCGCCCCCATCTCGTTCACGCGGAAGTAGAGCGGCGCCGTTCTCAGCTCCGCCTCCGGGATCGGCTCCGCCCCCGGGTCGCCGTACCCGATGTTCACGATCCCCAGCCAGTACAGGCTCTCCTTCAGGAAGCGGCTCACGAGCAGCTCGAGCGACTGCTCCGGGTCGCGGACCTGCACCGGGCGCGTACCTCCCGTCTCCACCCAGCCGATGAGAGGCGACAGGCCCCGCAGGCGCAGGAGCCCCGTGAAGAACGACATCGTCACCCAGCGGTCCGCCGGGCAGGCGCGCAGGGCCTCGAACACCTTCTGACGGATCCGGAGGATGTCCCCCGACCCGAGCCAGGAGCGCTCCCCGAGCGTCAGCCGTTTGTGGCACGTCTCCACCCACGCCGACGTCTTCGTCCAGTGCAAGACGACGTCCCGCCAGGCCGACTCGCCGCGGTCGAGCCACTCGTCCGCCGTCGGGCTGACCGCGAGCACCCCGTTCTGCTCCCGCGCCAGCCCCAGTCCGAGCGTCAGCGCCATCACGAATGAGGAGTAGAGCGGGCTCTCCTTCTCGACCGCAAAGACCCTCGCGATCTTGCGGAGCTCCGTGCGCGGCACGTCGCCTCGCGCGGTCGCGCGCAGGCGCTTCCCCGAAATCCGCCCCGCGAGCTGGCGAATATCCCGCAGCAGGCACTCGTCGTTCGACCGCACGAGCGGCGGCGCCGAATTCTCCCTCCTGAGGAGGAGGTTCAGCTTCCTCACCTCGTCCTTGCGCGTGGCGTCGAGGTAGCCTCCCACGGACGCGGACAGATCGGCGGGGAGGACGTATCGGAGCGCCCCCGTGCGCCGGTCCTCGAACAGGAGCCCCTTCGCCTCGAGCGACGTCAGCTCGCGCATGTCGCGGTCGCCCCCCGCCACGCGCGCGCTATTCCCGAACCGCTTCACCAGCTCGTAGTAGTCCCCCGCGCCCCCGTTCTTCACCAGGTGCTCGAGGACCTGCCGTTCCCGGAGCGAGAGCTTCTCGAGGATCGCGTGAAGCCGCACGGCGTCGAGGAGGTGCCGCTTGATCGCCATCGCCACCGACAGCTTCGGCCCGCCGTTCACGGCGAGCCCCAGGTGCGCGGCCATCATCCGGAGGAAGTCCGGCCCCCGGAACTGCAGGAGGCAGAACCCCAGGCTCGGCGCTCCGTTGCCATTCCGCCGGACGAACGGGAAGTAGGTGCTCGGGACCACCGCGACGGCCTCCCCCAGTTCCGCCGCAAGCCTCTCCGGCGTGAAGAGGAGCCCCTTCTTCGCCAGGCGCGCCACGTCGTCGCGCCACGCCTCCGCGGGGGACTCCGTGAGGAGCCGCGACAGCTCGGAAACCGTGACCTGGCCGCCCTGGTCGATCGCCGCCGCGAGGAGCCGGCTCTCGCCCGGGGAGCACGCCCCGATGAGGAATTTCACCCTGTCCGTCGCCCCGAGGCGGTCGCTCGCCAGGTTGATGAGGGCCAGCCCGTCCGGCAGGGCCAACTTGCCGGCCCCGCCGCCGTTCGCAATCTGGAGCGGTATCCCCGCGTCGCGCACGACACGGTCCAGCTCCTCGTGCGTCAGCTCCTCCAGGACCTCGCGCAGCTTCATGGCTTAGACTCGCTTCGCTCGCTCGAGGCGAGCCTATCCGACAGCCCGTTGCGATGGGAGCGCATTGCCGTGAGGACCTCCTTGTCGAGGTACCGGATCGGCAGGCTTCCCGCATACAGGATCGCGTCGTGGAAGGCCCGGTCGCTGTACCGGTCCTTCAACCGCTTCTTCGCCTCGACCCGGAGCGACTTGATCCGCTCCCGGCCGAACATGTAGGAAAGCTGGTAGCCGGGGGTGATGGTGTACCGCTTCACCTCGGCGATCGCCGCCTCGCGGTCCATCCCGGCCGTCTCCGCCATGAACTCCACGGCCTGCTCGAACGTCATGTCGCCGCAGGAGAGCTGCACGTCGACGATCACGCGCACCGCGCGCCAGAGCGCGTCGTCCCCCTGGACGAAACGCTCCTCGGGTGTGTCGCCGAAGCCGAGCTCCTTCAGGCGCTCCTCGCAGTAGTGCGCCCACCCCTCGCAGGTCTCGACGGCCCAGCTCAGGGCGCGCAGGAGGGAGGGGTGGCGGTTCGCGCAGACGATCTGCAGGTGGTGCCCCGGGTACCCCTCGTGCACCGTCATGTTGGCGAGCGAGGAGTAGTTGTGCTTCTTCAGGCGGTCGTTGTTCCCGTCGACGGGCGTGACGAAGTAGAGCCCGTGCTGCCGCTCGTCAAGCCGCGCCGGCGCCGAGTACGCCCCGAACGGCAGGACGTTCCTCAAGAACCCCGGCGTCTCGATGACCCTCAGCTCCTCCCCCGGCGGGATCGTCGCGTATCCCGACTCGTCCACGAAGCGCCGCGAGCGGGCGACGGCATCACGGACGAACGAGAGGACCCCCTCGAAGGTCGGCGGGTGGTTCGCCTTGAGGAGGTCCCTGACCTCGCGGACCTCGGCGTGCGGGCGGACGTTCTTGGCGAGGCGAGCCAACTCCTCCTGGTGACGCGAGAGCATCCGCTTGCCGAAGGCAAGGACCTCCCGCGTCCCGACGCCCAGCTCGCGGAGCTTGAGCATCCGCGCGAACCTGGTCCGCCCGATGGCGAAGTCGGTCCGGGCGACGTCGAGCTGCCCCTTGAGCCACGCCACGTGGGCCTTCATCGCCGACTCGGCCGCCGTCGCGGCGCGGTCGAGGCGGAGCATCTCGCGCTCGCCCAGGCACCCCCCAGCAACCAGCAAGCTGGCTTTGCCAGGCTGGCCTTGCCAGTGGGCGGCCGCGCGGACCTCCGCGACGAGCCCGGGGAACTCGTCCGCGACCTCGATTGCCATTTCCACCCACAGGCGCACGGGATCCACGAGGGCGGAGCGGGTCTCCTCGAGGTAGCGCGGCGCGGCCGCCAGGCGCTGCGTGATGCTCCTCATCCGCTCCGGCAGCGGCGCGAAATCGCGGATGAAGAGGGAGAAGAGGCCGTCCGCGAGGGCGTTCGGGCCCTCGGGCGACGACTCCCAGAAGCGCAGCTCCTCCGCCTCGAAGACCCAGAGCCTGAGGAAATGGACCGCGAGGTCCCGATCGACGCACCGCTCGCGCGACAGCCCCTCGCGCGGGAACCTCTGAAAGCGGTCGAGGAAGCGGTGGTGGTCGACGATCTCCCGGAGGCGCGCCTTGCGGCTGCCGTCGGGGAGCTTCCCGTCGTGCTCGTGGACGCCGAGCGACGTCGCGAGGAGGGGGTTCCTCCGGACGCACGCGTCGAAGAGCGCCTTCGCCAACCGGTCGAACTTGCGGTCCGCTGCGTTCATCGTTCCCCTGTCGTCCGCTCCTCGTCGCCGGACGGCTCCACCCCTGATTCGGCCCCCTTCCGCTGCCTCAGGTACCTCCGCAGCGTGTGGGCGTTGACGTCGAGCATCTTCGCGGCCTGGTTCGCGCTCCCCTTGCACTCGGCGAGGGCAGCGTCGACGATCCGCGCCTTGACGTCCTCCAGGAATCGGTCGAGGCTCAGGGCCCCCGCGCGCACCGCCTCGAGGGCGGCGCGCTCGTCAGGGACAAGCGACGAGGCCGACCGCTGCGGCTCCGAGATCGACTCTGCCTCCAGGTGGAACTCGTTCAGCTCCATCTCGGAGGGCTCCATCCGCGACAGGGCCGCCTGAATGATCCCCTGCAGCTCGCGGACGTTGCCGCGGAGGCGCAGGGCGGAGAGCCGCCGGACGACCTTCTCCTGGACCGCGACCTGGCGCCCGACGCGCCGGCAGTGATCGGCGACGAAGGCGGCCACGAGGATGGGGATGTCCTCCCGGCGCGACCGGAGGGGCGGGATCTCGATCTTCTCGAAGCGGATCCGGTAGTAGAGGTCCTCGCGGAACTTTCCCTGGGCGATCTGGTCCTCGAGGTCCTTGTTCGTGGCGCAGAGGATGCGCACGTCGACCTTGCGGACCTCCTCGCTGCCGATCGGCTGGAACTCCTGCTCCTCGATGGCGCGCAGAAGCTTCGCCTGCGTTGCGAGGGTCATGTCGCCGATCTCGTCGAGGAACAGCGTGCCGCGGTGGGCCTGCTCGAGCTTCCCCTTGCGGCTGCGGGTCGCCCCGGTGAAGGCCCCCTCGACGTGGCCGAACATCTCGCTCTCGACGAGGGTCTCGGGGAGGGCGGCGCAGTTCACGGAGAGGAACGGTCCATGACGGCGCGGGGAGCATTCGTGGATCTCCTCCGCCACCATGTCCTTACCCGTGCCGGTTTCTCCGGTGATGAGGACGGGGGTGCTCTGCCGCGCGACGTTCCGGGCGCGGAGGATGACCGCCTCCATCAGGCCGCTCTTGTAGAGGATCTTCGATTTCTTCTCGAGGGTCTTCACGCGGCTCGAGAAGGCCTCCGCCGCGTTGCGCACGCGCGTGACGAACTTGATGGGGAAGTGCTTCTCGTCGCGGACGAGGTAGTCGAATACGCCGAGGCGACGGGCGTTCTCGACGGTCTCGTCGTCGGGCTCCCGTGAGCTGAAGAGGATGACGGGGAGGTAGCTCTTCTTCTCGGCGATCCGCTCGAGCGCCCAGATGCCCCCTTCCTGCTGGAAGTGGCCCTCGCGCTCGTCCTTGCGCGTGTTCGGCATGAGGACGTCGAGGACGGCGCACGAGATTTCGCGGGACAGGGCGATCTCGACGGCCTGCTCGCCGCAGGAGGCGAGTTCGACCTCCCAGCCGTCGCCGGCCTCGAGGAGGAGCCGACGGTAGAGCTCACGCTTGTCCGGTTTGTCGTGGGCGAGGAGGATCGTCCGGTCGGCGTCAGCCATTCGCCAGTCCTTGCCCTGGGGTCCCGTGCCGTCTGATGCCCGCGGAAGGCCGTCCCGGGCCATACGCGCGTGGGGCGGAAAGGGCAACAGCATAGCGGATGGGTGCGGTCCCCGTCAACGGGAAACCCGCCCCGCGCGGTCCGTGCGGAGTTTCGGAGATGCGATGCCGCACCGCAACCCTCCGATTCGACGGGAGTTCTGCCGCACGAGGAATTCCGCCCCCGCGTCAAGATCCGATCCACCGTGGCCGATACATAGACAAGCACGGAGGAGCGGAGGGGGACGGTCCCCGTGCACAGGGAGAGTGCGTGGACACACGGCCGACGGGGCGGGTGATGGGGAAGGCGGCCGCGGAAGGTAGGAGGAAGAGATGAGCCGACTGACGAACCGCGCCCAGGCCTTGCTGGGGTCCATGGTGCTGGTCCTCACGTGCGCGTCCATCGCCGTTGCGCAGGGTGAACGGGTCTTTACGGCGAATCAGATCGGCGGCAACGTCACGGCGTTCGACACGGACAAGGTGAACGCCGGAGGGGACGCGGTGGACTTCCGGGTCCCCGACAACGTCAGCGCCCCGATTCCAGCCTACGCTCCCCTGGCGGCCCCAACCGAGGTCGCGCTCAACCCCATGCTGCAATACGGATACACCACAGAGCAGCTCTCGGGCTCAGTCGCCGTCTTCGACGTCTTGAGCAACGACAACATCGTCGGTGCCCTTTCCTTCGGCGGCCAGATCGCGACGCGGATCCAACTGAGCATCCCGTTGCCGTTCGGGATGGCCGTGACTCCGGATGGGCGCTTGGGCTTTGTGGGGAACGGCGAACGAATCGTCTCCCCCCCCGTGACCGCCCGGGCCGACGAGGTCGGCAACCTGGTCGGGCCCGCCATCATCAGCGCGACGTCCGACCTCGTGTCGATCCTCGACCTGGAGCGGAATGTGGAGATCGGCACGATCGACATCGCGGCGTTTCTCGGAGGACCCGCAGGGCCGGTCGATGTCGCTACCTCCCCGGATGGGTCGCTTCTCTACATCGCATGCGCGACGTCCCAGAGCGTGGTCATCGTCGACGTGGCGACGTTGACGTTCCTCGCCAACGTGGCGCTGCCGCTCGGCGTCGATCAACTGCCCATCCAGATCGCGGTGGCTCCGGACAACACCTTCGTCTACGTCGCGGCCTTCGACTTCACGGCAGCGGCGACCGGCGCCGTGGTCGTCTTCGACGTCCCGACGCTGACCCCGTCCCCGGTTGTACTCCTCGGAGGCGCTGCCGCAATCAACCCGGTGGACGTCTTCCTCACGCCCGACAGCGCGTTGCTCTACGTGAACGATGCGGGGAACGACGACATCCAGGTCGTCTCGGTCGCCACGCAATCCGCGTTCGCCGTGATTCTGGAGGCCGTGACAGTTGCCTCGGTCACACGCGGGACGACCAACGAAGCGGGCACCCTCGGATTCGTGGCCGACTTCACGGGGAGCGTCGGGAACAGCTTCAACGTCGCGAATTCCTTCATGAGCCGCCAGTTCCCGTGCGACGCCGGGCCGATCGGCATCGCCGTCAAGGCGGTGGCGCTCTTGAGCGCGGCCGGCGCGGCAAACGTCCAGCGCGCCCGGGAGGGCCGCGAGGACCGGAACAAGGGGCTCTGCTTCGTGGCGACGGCATCGTACGGGAACACCGGCGAGGTCGCCTCGCTCCGCGCCTTCCGCGACCTCTACCTGATGCCTACCAAGTTTGGGCGCTCGTTTGTCGATCTCTACTATGAGAGCAGCCCCGGCCTCGCCTCCGTCATTTCGGGAAGGGACGAGGTACGCGCATCGATCAGGGGAGGCTTGACCCCGGTCGTCTGGGCCGCCAGCCTGGTCATGGGCGCGGGGAATGGCCTGACCGCGGCGGTGGCGGGCCTGCTCGCCCTGGCGTTGGGCGCGGGCGTGGGTCGCCGCCTCCTGGCAAGCGGACGGCGGGCCTCGTAGCGTCCTGCATAGGGCGGAGGGAGGAGATGGGAGCGGCACGGAACGAAGATGGACCCGTCCGCGGCGACACGAGCGGACGGGGGGCTGGCGCAGGGGTTGCAATCGCCGCATCCCTGTTGGTCGCCCTCCTGCTCGCCGCCCCAATCCTCTACCACCGCATCGGAGAGTCTCGCCAGCGCCTCGACCAACTCCTCCGCCGGGCCCGATCGGTGAGGGAGGGAGAGTTTTTCCGCGTCGCCCGGATCCGTGCCGCCCTCGACGGTCGGGTCGAGGAGTGCGGTCGCGGCCAGGATGAGGTCCTGACCTATCTCGAGGCCGGCGTCCAGCGGCTTCTTCCCCGCCCGATCAACGAGGTCCGCCTCCCCGAAGCCCTTCCGCTTCCGGAGGACGTGGTCCCGGCGGTCTTGCCGAAGGGCGAGGCGACTCCGCCAGCGGCGGCCGTGCACGCCGAGCCGGCCGAGCCCTCGCGTCGGGAGTTCGACGAGCGGACGAGGGAGCAGGTGCGCCTCTGGGTCACCCAATTGACCCGACAACTCGGATTGACGGGACCGCAGCAGGAACGATGCCAGCCGATCCTCGAGGACTACCTGGTCGCATTCGGCGAGCGCACTGCCCAGGCCCGCGAGGGTCAACGCGCGAACGTCTATCAGGACATCCAGGCGTGTCGGAACGCCGCGATCCAGGACCTCGAGTCCTTGCTCACCGCGGAGCAGCGTTCGCGGTACCAGGACTTGAAGAAGTCGGCGGAGAAGTGGCGCCAGACCGGCGTCATTCTCGCACCCCTGCCGGGCACGACGCCGCCGAGGCGCTGAGCAGAGGCAGGTTCCGCGGACCCGGGCACGGGGGATGGCGGTCCGCGGCGGAGAAGGGGACATGGGGGCGGAAGGGTACCGGCACAAGGACCCTCTCTGTGAACGCGCCGAGGGCACTCCGCGCGTACGGACGGTGTGCCGGTCCCCCTCGCGGCGCCCGCGACTCTTCGCGTGCGCCCTCCTCGCCCTCCACATTTCCCTGCCCGCCCTTGCGCAATCGCCGCGGGAACGCGTCTTCACCGCCAACCAGACCGCGGGGACCATCACGGCGTTCGACACGGACAAGATCCAGGCCGGGGGCGACGTCGTCGACTTTCGCGTGCCCGACACCGTGACGCCGGTCGCCGCCGCGCTCGGAGCCCCGACCGAGATCGCCCTCAACCCGATGCTCCACTACGGCTACGCCACCGAGCAGATCTCGGCGTCTCTCGCCGTCTTCGACACGCTGAGCAATGACAACCTCGTCGGAGGGACCAGCTTCGGGGGCCAGATCAAGGTCCGCATCCCGCTCAGCATCGCGCAGCCGTTCGGTGTCGCGGTCACGCCCGACGGCCGACTGGCCTTCGTCGGAAACGCCGCGCGCCTCACGGGGGTGGACGGAGCGCTGCCGGGCGTCGGCGGGCCGACACAGGACCTGGTGAGCGTGGTGGACTGCGAGCGCGAGGTGGAAATCGCGACGATCGACGTCTCCGCCGCTGGGGGGCTCGGCCCCATCGACGTCGTCGTATCCCCCGACGGGACGCGCTGCTACGTCGCGTGCGTCGACAGCATCATCCTCCCCGGCACGCCCGTGGTCGTGGCGATTGACGTCGCAACGCTGTCGCCCTTCGTGGCGGGCTTTCCCGTCCTCCTGCCGACGGTCGACTCGCCGCTGCAGATCGCGGTGACTCCCGCCAACACCTTCCTCTACGTCGCCTGTCCGATCGACAACAACGGCAATGGCCGGGGCGAGGTGGCCTTCGTCGACCTCGCCACGCTGACGCCGGGGCTCCTGTTCGCCCTCCCGGCGGGGGCTGCCCCGGTCGACGTCTTCACCAATCGAGCGAGCACGATCGTCTATGTCTGCGACGCAGCGAACGTCCTCGTCCTGGTCGCCTCGATCGCGGCTCAGGCCGTCGTCACGAACGTCCTCTCGATAGGAGGAGGGCCGGGCTTCGGCTCGGTGGCCCGCGGGTGCATCGACGCGACCGACGAGTTCGCCTATGTCACCGATCCGGCGGGCGCCACGGCGATCCAGTTCAGGCCGCCGACGAACGTGACGCGTCGGGCCTTCCCGGCCGACGCGGGGCCCGTCGGGACCGCCGTCATTGCGCTCGCGGAGCTCTCCGCGGCGGGGGCGCGGAACGTGCAACGCGTCCGGGAGAGCCGCGAGGACAGGAACAAGGGGCTCTGCTTCATCGCGGGCGCCTCGTACGGGGATTCGGAGGAAGTCGCGACGCTCCGGGCGTTCCGCGACCTCACGCTGATGCCTACCAAGTTTGGACGCTCGTTTGTCGATCTATACTACGGAAGCAGCCCCGGCATCGCCTCCGTGATCGCCTCGCGCGACGGGGTCCGCGCGTCGGTGCGCGGCGCGCTCGGGCCGGTGGCGTGGCTCGCCAGGCAGGCGATGCGCCCGCGGGGGCTTCTCCTGGCCTGGATTGCGGTCCTCGCGGCCATCGCGGCGGCGGCCGTCGCGGTGAGGCGCCTGAAGGCCCGCGGCAGAGCGGCCTGACACGGGAAGGGAGAACGGGAGTGGCACGGAAGGCGGATCGGCCCTCGCGCGAAGGCGCGGACGGGCGTCGATTCGGCGCGGCAGCCGCCGTCGCGTGCGCCGGGCTCGTCGCCCTCCTCCTCGCAGCCCCGATTCTGTATCACCGCATCGGCGAGACAGGACAGCGGCTGAATATACTCCTGCGAAACGCCCGAGGCGTGCGCCAGGAGGAGACAGCCCGCGTCGCGCGCATCCGCGCCGAGATCGACGCACGCGTCAGGGAGTCCTCCCGGGTCCACGACGAGATCCTCACGTTCCTCGAGTCGGGAGTGCAGAGGATGCTCCCCCGGCCGATCACCGAGGTGAAGCTGCCCGAGTCGATGCCCCTCCCGAAGGGCGTCCAGCCGTCGGTCCAACCCTACGAAGCGGCCCCGGCGCCCCAGGCGGGGGTCTTCGAGCCGCCGTCGGCGAAGCAGGAGGCGCGACCGTCGGGTCCCGACCCCGCCGTCGCCGAGGTCGTAGACGCGTGGGTCCTCGGCATGACGCACTCGCTTGGCCTGACGGCGGTCCAGCAGGAGCGCTGCCGCGAGATCTGCACAGAGTACCTGACCCGGGTGAGGTCGATGATGGAGAGCGAGCGCCAGAGGCCCTCGGGGCAGGGGCTCGCGATGCTGCGCCGCACGCAAGACGAGGCGATCCAGCGCATCGAGTCGATCCTCACGGCCGAACAAAGAGTGACCTACGAGAAGCTCGAGCAAGACACGGAGGTGCTCAGGAGGGCCGGCGTCGTCGTGCCGCCCCTCCCGGGCTCGCGCGGGACACGGGGCCCGCGCTAGGATTCACGAAAGAGGGTCTCCCATGGACCGATTCGCCGCGGGTGCGATGGAGATCGGCGCCGACCCGGTGCCGCCCGTTCCGCCGGACCTCGACCTCGATCTCGACCTCGAGATCGACTTCGACAGCCTCCCCGAGATCGACATCCCGGGCGAGGCCGCGCCTCCGCCGCCTCCGCCGCAGCCGAAGGCCGCGGCGCAGCTCGTCCCGGTCGGCGAGGAGTCCCCTCGCCGCCGGTTCGCGTGGTGGCCGCTGATGGGCGGGACGCTTGCCCTCCTCGTGGTCGCCCTCGCCGCAGTCCCATTCGCGATCCTGCGCCTGAACGACATGTCGCGCGACATGTCGCTCCTGTCCGAGCGCGTGGAGCAGGCCGAGACGGAGAACGCGAGGCTCACCGAAACGCTCGCCCGCGAGGCCGTGGACGCGGTCTCGACGCACATGGTGGACACGGAGAGGCGGATCGAGCGGGTGCGCAGCGCCCTCGACGAGGTCCGCCGCGGCCAGTCGTCCCCCACCGTGTCTTCAACGCCGAAGGAGGAGCCGAAGCCGACCCCCGCCGTGGCGAAGGCCCCCGCGCCCCCGACACCCGTGCAACCGAAGCAGGAACTGCCGAGGCCGGTGGCGACGGCGCCGCTGTTGCCTCCCCCTCCGGACCTGGAGGAGCCCAAGAGCCGCCCCCTGGTCGGCGTTTCCAAGCAGGACAAGGTGGAGCCGATCGCCCCGGCCTCCGCGGTCCGCTCCGCGCCCGCGCCGCCCGTTCCGGTGGAGAAGGCCGCGCCGAGGGTCGAGCTGCCCACACCCGTCGCGAACGAGCAGCCGAAGCGCCCGGCCTCGGGGCGGATCCTCCTCCCGACGGAGCTCTACGACGAGAACGATGGGGAGGACGAGTAGCTACGGCGAGGGAGCCTCCTGTCTCGTCTACCCGCGTCTACCGCCGGGAGTGCCCCCATGCCTTCCATCGCCTTCCTGCCGGCTACGGTCAACCTCGCCGAACCGCCCGAGTTCTGCGGGCTGCGGGACCTGCCGAAGTCGTATCGCTACATCGGTCCTCTCCTCGCCCGGCTTCCGGGAGAGCTGCCGCGCGAGGTGGCGGACCTTCCCCGCGATCGCCCCGTGGTCTACTTTGCGATGGGGAGCTGCGGCAGCGCCCGGATCGTCGCCGGGATCCTGGAGGGGTTCGCGGGCCGGCCGTATCGCGTGATTGCGCCGGTGGCGTCCTTGATCCAGGGGATGAACGTCCGGATCCCCGAAAACGTGGTCGTGACGGGGTTCGTTCCCGCCCACAAGGCGAATCCCCTCGCCGACATCTCGGTGATCCACGGGGGAATCGGGACGGTGATGACTGCCGCGTGGTCCGGAACACCGGTCGTGGGCATCGGGATGCAGCCCGAGCAGGAGGCCAACCTGGAATGCCTGGTCAGGAAGGGGATGGCCCGTCGGATCCGGAAGCGGGCCGCCACGGCGGCCGCCATCCTGGACGCCGTGGACGCCCTGATCGTCGACGAGGGTGCGCGATCCCGCGCGCGCGAGTTCCAAACCGTCCTGCGATCGTGGGACGGACCCGCCCGGGGCGCGGAGTTCCTCCGCGACACCTTCGGAGGAGGCAAGGTGGAACCCCCGCAGGCGCACGGCCGCGGGTAGTACGCGTAGGGAAAAGCCCTACGGGCACCTACCGAGAAATCCAGGTCGCGGCGATTGGCGTTTCTGTCGCTCTTTCGATACACTCTACTGGATTTGTTCGTCGCAACTCCATGCCCAACAAACCTTAAGGCGTCCCCATGTTGGCGGCAGGGCAAGCCCTGGATCGATTCCCGCGCCTTGCCGGGGGCGTCGTGACCCTGGTCGGGGCGGTCGTGCTCCTCGGTTGGGCGTGCCACATCGAGGCACTCAAGTGCATCCTCCCCGGGGCGGTCTCGATGAAGGCGAACACGGCGGCGTGCTTCGTCCTCCTTGGGGCCTCCCTTTACATGCTCCCGTCCGGGGCCAGCCGTTGGGCGCCCCGCTCGATCGCCGCCGCCTCGGGTCTGATCGCCGCTCTTAGCCTCTCGCAGGACGTGTTCGGTGTCGATCTGGGGATCGATCAGTGGCTCGTTCGCGACCATGGCCGGCCGCCGCTCACGCAAATCCCCGGGCGCATGGCGCCGGCGACTGCGGCGTGCTTCCTCCTGTGCGCGGCGTCCGTGTGCTTGACGACCGCGCGCGCACGCCTCGCCGTCCTTGCCGCTCAGGTCACGTCGGTCGCGGTCATCGAGATCGCGTGGATGGCCCTGCTCGGATACGCGTACCAGGTGCCCGAACTGCGCGGCCTGCTCGCGCAGACGCAGTTGGCGATCCACACCGCGGGGGCATTCCTCCTCGCGGGACTCGGCCTCCTCTTCGCGCGGCCGCGGGAGGCTGCGTGCGCCACGCTCATCGACCCGGGGCCGGGCGGCGTCTTCGCGCGCAGACTCCTCCCGGCAACGCTGCTCATTCCGACCGTCCTCGGCTGGCTTCGCCTCGAAGGGCAGCGGGCGAACCTCTACGGCGCCGAGTTGGGACTCTCCCTCCTCGTCACTTCCGTCATCGTCGTCTTCGTCGGCGTCGTCTGGTGGGTATCGGGGAGCCTCGTCCGGGTAGAGCGAGCCAAGCGCGAGGCCGAGGTGCGATCCGACCGGGGCGAGGCGCAGCTCCAGACGCTCGTCGAGTCTCTGGACGACATCGTCTTCACACTCGACCGCGACTGCCGCCACCTCGCCCTGCTCGGACGGTGGCAGGCACGGTACGGCGTGGAGGCCTCGACGTACGTGGGGAGGAAGGCCACCGAAATCCTGGGCGAGGAGGAGGGGAGGGAGCACGAGGAGCAAGCGCGCCGCGCGCTCGCGGGCGAGAGCGTCACGTACGAATGGGGGCGCGTCCATCTCGGTCGGCGCCTGGACATCCAGACCACCCTCTCCCCGATCCGCGGCGCCTCGGGCGAGATCGTCGGCGTCGTGGGGGTCGGAAGGGACGTCACCCGGCTCAAACAACTGGAGCGGCGCCTGGCGACGCAGCACGAGACGACGCGGATCCTCGCCGAGGCCCCCGACCTGCAGGACGCGGGGCCGCGGATCCTCGAGGCGGTCTGCGTCCGTCTGGGATGGGCCTTGGGGGAGCTGTGGCGGCTCGGTCCCGAGCGCACTCACCTCGACTGCGTGTGCGACTGGGGGGACATGACGCCGTCGGGACGGACGTTCAAGGAGGCGAGCCGGGGACTCCGTCTCCGGGTGGGCCAGAGCGTCCCCGGCGACGTCTGGGAGCGTCGGGCGCCCGTCTGGTGCGAGGACGTGACCGTGTGCAGGAACTTCGTACGGAAAGAGGCCGCCCTCGCCGCCGGATTCCACTCCCTGTGCGGCGTCCCGGTGCAGGCGGACGGGGGCTTCGCGGGCGTGCTCCTGGTCCTCTCGCGGGACCGTCTCCTCGAAGACCAGGGGATGATCGACCTGATATCCAGCGTCGGCCGGCAGTTGGCGCAGTTCGTCGAGCGTCGCGAGGCCCAGGGCGCCGTGCAGCGGAAGGAGGAGCAGCTCCGCCAGTCGCAGCGCCTGGAAGCGATCGGGCAGCTCGCGGCCGGGGTGGCGCACGACTTCAACAACCTGCTCACGGCGATCATCGGGTACTCCGAGCTCACGCTCGCCCGACTGCCGCTGGACGACGTCTCGAGGCGGGAGATCGCGGAGGTCAAGCGCGCCGGCGAACGCGCGGCGGCGCTGACTCGTCAGCTCCTCGCCTTCTCTCGGAAGCAGGTCCTCCAGCCCCGCGTGATCGACCTGAACGAGGTCGTGCACGAGATGGAGAAGCTCCTCCGCCGCGTCATCGGCGATGCCGTGGATCTGGCGGTGGTCCCGTGCATTGGGTTGTGGAAGGTGGAGGCGGACCCGGCCCAGATGGAGCAGGTGGTCCTGAACCTGGCTGTCAACGCCCGCGACGCCATCGCGGATGACGGGAGCGTGACGATCGAGACCAGGAACGTCGACCTGGCCGACACCGGCGCCCACCTGGACGTCGCCCCGGGGCCCTACGTCATGCTCGCCGTCAGCGACAATGGACACGGGATGGACGCCGAGACGAAGGCGCGGATCTTCGAGCCGTTCTTCACCACGAAGGGCGTGGGAAAGGGCACGGGCCTCGGCCTGGCGACGGTCTACGGGATCGTGAAGCAGAGCGGCGGGCACATCTGGGTCTACAGCGAGCCAGGCATAGGGACGACCTTCAAGGTCTACCTCCCGAGGACGACTCGCGCCCAGACCGACACGGGGAAGCTCCCGAGCACCGAACCGGTGCCGTCAGGCACCGAGACCGTCCTTCTCGTTGAGGACAACGAGCTGGCGCTGGGGAGCATCGCGGGCATGCTCCGGCGGTTGGGCTACCGCGTCGTGACCGCGGACAGTCCCGCGCAGGCCCTGCGGGAGGCCGCCGCGGTCGAGGGGACGATCCACGTCCTCGTGACGGATGTCGTGATGCCGGGGCTCTCGGGACGCCAGCTCTATGAACAGTTGCGCGCCTCGCGTCCGAACCTGTGGGTCCTCTACATCTCGGGGTACACCGACAACGCGATCGTCCACCACGGCGTCCTTGACGAGGGGACGCCCTTTCTGCAGAAGCCGTTCGGACCGGGAGCCCTCGCGCGCAGGCTCCGCGAGGTCCTCACCCCTCGTGCGTAAACCAGCCGTGGGATGTTGGATGCGCGGGGCGCGGGCGCCCGCGCGGCAGTCGACCGAGGGGCTCGCACCGGGGAGGACGGGCAACTACGACGAGGGCGCGGCGTAGCGCCCCTCGATCGCCGCGACGATGCGGCCCGCGGCCTGCCCGTCCCAGAGGTCGGGGATCCGGCCCTTCTTCCACTCGCCGCGGAGGGCCTTCGCGACGAGACCGGGCACGAGGTCGAGGCGGTCGCCGATCACCTCGTTGGTCCCCTCCGTCACCGTGATGGGACGCTCCGTGTTCGGACGGAGCGTCAGGCACGGCACGCCAAGCCACGTGGACTCCTCCTGGATCCCGCCGGAGTCCGTGACCACCGCCCCGGCCGCCGCCTGCAGCTCCAGAAAGTCGAGGTAGCCAATCGGCGGGACCAGGAGCAGCCCTGCGGCGTCGGCCCGCGTGTCGGCCCAGGCCGTCGTCCTCCTCCCGAGCGCCTCCAGCCGCTGCGAGGTCCTGGGGTGAACCGGGAAGACCACGGGGCAGGCGCGGGCCACCTCGTCGAGGCAGGCGAGCACCCGGCCGAGGGGCCCCTCCTCGTCGACGTTTGTGGGGCGGTGCAAGGTGACGAGGGCAAACCTCCCGGGGGCGAGGCCGATCCGCGCGACGTGGCCGCGCGCCCGCGCGACGGGCAGGGCCGCGGCCAGCGAGTCGATCATCACGTTCCCGACGAGGCGGATGCGCGCCGCGTCGATCCCCTCCCGCGCCAGATTCGCGTCGGCGTCGCGAGAGGGGGTGAGGAGGAGGTCGGAGACGGAGTCGGTCACGACGCGGTTGACCTCTTCGGGCATGCCGCGGTCGAAGCTCCGGAGCCCCGCCTCGACGTGGACGACCGGGATGCGGCGCTTCACGGCGACCAGCGCGGCGGCCATCGTAGAGTTCACGTCGCCCACGACCACGACGACGTCCGCGGGACGGGCGTCGAGCGCGCGGTCGAACTCGATCATGACCCGGGAGGTCTGCTCCGCGTGCGTCCCGGAGCCGACGCCCAGGTGGACGTCGGGCTCGGGTATCTCGAGGTCCTCGAAGAAGACCTTGGACATGCCGTAGTCGTAGTGCTGGCCCGTGTGGACGAGGATGGGGGCGAGGGAGGCCCTCCCGCGCATCGCGCGGACGATCGGCGCGACCTTCACGAAGTTCGGGCGCGCGCCCGCCACGATCGCGATGGCGAGCGCCATCACGCCCCCCCGCCGGCGCGGGCCCGCTCGGCCTGGACCATCTCGGCGAGGATGTCCCCGAGGCCCCTGGTCACGCTCCAGGAGGGGAAATGGGCCCGCATCTTCCTCAGGTCCGACAGGTAGCAGATGTGGTCGCCCGAGCGGGCCTGGTCGACGTAGGTCCACTGCACGCGGAGGCCGAACCGCTGTTCGAGGAGGTCGAACGCCTCGAGGATCGAGACCCCGTTGCCGCGGCCGCCCCCCAGGTTGTAGACCTCCCCGGGCCTCGGCGCCGCGCGGAACGCCTCGAACGCCTGGATCACGTCGTGACTGTGGAGGTTGTCGCGGACCTGCTTCCCCTTGTAGCCGAAGACGCGGTAGGTCCCGCCCGCGACGGCCACCTTGACCAGGTAGTTGAGGAAGCCGTGCAGCTCCACGCCCGAATGGGAGGGCCCCGTGAGGCACCCTCCGCGGAAGATGCCGACCCTGAGTCCGAAGTAGCGGCCGTACTCCTGCGCCATCACGTCTCCGGCGGTCTTCGATGCGCCGAAGAGGGAGTGGAGGCACCGGTCGATGCGGCACTCCTCGGGGATCCCGTGGTGGTCCTCGGGGCGGGCGTAGTCGTAGCGCTTCTCCAGTTCCACGAGGGGGACCTCGTTCGGCGCATCGCCGTAGACCTTGTTCGTGCTCATGTGGACGAACACGGCCTCGGGGGCGTGCAGGCGGGTCGCCTCGAGGAGGTTCACGGTGCCGACGGCGTTCACGCCGAAGTCGAGGAGGGGAATCTCGCGCGCCTTGTCGTGGGAGGGCTGCGCGGCGCAGTGGACGACAAGGTCGAACCGCTCGCTGCCGAACAGCCGGTCGACGCCGTCGCGATCCTGGATGTCGAGGGCGTGGTGCTCGAACCGGCGGCAGGTCCGGCGCAGGCGGTCTAGGTTCCAGGAGGTGTCGCCCTGGGGGCCGAAGAAGACGGCCCGCATGTTGTTGTCGACGCCGACCACACGGTGGCCGAGCCCGTCGTAGAAGACGACGGCCTCCGAGCCGATGAGGCCGCTCGAACCGGTGACCAGGACGTTCATGGGGGGACCCCGCGTTGGGCCGCAATTTTCGGGGGGCCCGCTCCAGGGGTCAAGGAGATTGCTCCTAAGTACACACCGCCCCGGAAGGGACCCGTTCTCATCTCGCGCGACCCGTCAGCGGGATCCGGTCGGAGGCCAGGGGGTTGAACCAGCCGACCAGTCCCAGGACCGACAACACATCGGCCGTACCGAAGAGCGCGTTCGACGAATCCGAGCCCCAGCCGGGGCGGTGAGTCATATGCCTTCGCGAGGTCCGAAGCTTGCTAGCGGTTCACCCAGACGCGGACGGTGCGCGTGCCGTACACCGGGGCGACGTACCGCGTCTCGTAGTGCCCGCAGCCGCAGCCGTCGCTCACGAACACCTGCTGCCAGCCGCCGGGGGTGATCAGGTACGTTTCCGTGCGGTACTCGTAGCGGCCGCACGCCTGCGGGCGGAAGGAGTCGCGGCGGCCCGAGTCGAAGCGGAAGGAGCCGTCGTGGCGCCGCCCCGAGTCGAAGCGGAAGGAGCCGCCGTCGCGGTGGCCCGAGTCGAAGCCGAAGGACCCGCGGTCGCCATCGCCGAAGCTGAACCCGAATCCGAACCCGCCGCGTCTCCCGTCGTCGGCCTTCGCATCCGAGGCCGCGGTCGCCACCAGGGCAAGCACCAAAGTCATTGCGCCAAGCATGTTCCTCATGGCTGTCTCCTTCATGGCTTGTTGTCTGTCAAATCGGAACGCCTCTAGTAGGTGCAGGGTCAGTGCCAGCCCATCCGCGCCCACGAATGCAGCAGAACATGCTGTCTCCAAATGGTTTGCGTCGCTCATTCATGGACGATGAAAGTTAGTGTGGTTAGGTATCGTTCGTATAACCCTGCGTCCGTCCTGCGCACTCGTTCGGGGCACCGGTGCACTCCCTAGTCGCTGTTTGCCGATAGATCGATCCTCACCACAGCACGAAGGGGAATGGGGATGCACACGATCGGCAATCGGACTCTCGCTCCGCTTGGCACTCTTCTCGTAGCAGCGCTGCTCTTCGCCTCGGCCCGGGGCGCGTGGGCCGACTGGTCCCAGCGTTACCCCGCGAACAAACCGGACGCCCGCTCGATGCACGGGATGGCCCTGGACGAGGACACCAACGAGGTCATCCTCTTCGGCGGCGGCACCGGCGTCCCCGTCGGCGACACATGGGCGTGGGACGGCCTGGACTGGAGCCGTCGCCTGCCCACGCACTCCCCCGGTCCGCGGATCGGGCACGCGATGGCGTGGTTCGCGGCGATGCACCACATCGTCCTTTTCGGGGGCCAGAACGCGAGCTCGGTCAGCCTGGACGACACCTGGGAGTGGACCGGCGCGGACTGGGTGCGGGTCCCGATCGTCGTCTCGCCCTCCCCGCGGCACTTCCACGCGGTCGCCTACGACTCCGCGCGCAGCCGGCTGGTCCTCTTCGGCGGCAGGGGATCGGCGGGCGCCCTCGGCGACACATGGGAGTATGACGGCACATTCTGGCGCGCTCGCCAGCCCGCGACGCTGCCTCCGGCGAGATTCCTGCACGCCATGGCCTACGACGAGGTGCGGCAGCGCGTGGTCCTCTTCGGCGGGACCAACGACGCGGGCGCCCTCCTCGGCGACACCTGGGAGTGGAACGGCGTGGACTGGAGCCGACGGACGCCGCCCGTCTCTCCGGACGCGCGGTACGGCCACGCCATGGCCTGGGACGCCGAGCGCGGCCGGGTGGCGCTCTTCGGCGGGAGGGGAACTACGAAGGACCTGGCGGACGCCTGGGAGTGGGACGGCGCCAACTGGGTGCAGCGGCCCCTCCTGTCGGCCCCCGCGGGAAGGCGGCAGCACGCGATGGTCTACGACCGCTCGCGCGACCGCATGCTCCTCTTCGGCGGGAGCGGGTCGCGCCGCGACCATTGGGAGTTGTCGCCCGTGGACGCCTCGTCCGAGATCGCGTGCGGGTCGGGCGGCGGCGGCGACGGCATCGTGGACCTCTTCGGCGGTCCGCTGACGGCAATGCGGTACATCGGGCTTCGGCGCCTCCCATGGGAGGCCTACGACCAGGCGGTCGGACAGACGCGTCCGGCCTGCGGAGACATGGACGGCGACCCCTGGGACGAGCTGGTCGTCGGGATCGGCCCCTACCCGGGGAACGGCGGGTTCGTCGTGGTGATGGACGACGGCCTCCACAGGCACGCCGTGCTCCGGTGGGTCCGCGTGCCGTGGGCAGCGTACAACCAGGCGGAGGGCTCGACGCGACCGGCCTGCGGAGACCTCGACGGCGACGGGAAGGACGAGATCGTCGTCGGACTGGGGCCCTATCCCGCCGCGGGGGGAATCTTCGTCGTTTTCGGGAATTCGACCGACAACTACGCCGTCCACAAGTGGGGTAGGGTGAGGTGGACGGGCTACAACACCGCGAACGGCGAGACCCGGCCGGCCTGCGGCGACATCGACGACGACGGCCTCGACGAGATCGTCATCGGACTGGGCCGCTACGCGCGGACCGGCGGGTACTTGTTCACCTACGACGACGCCGACGAGGACTACGCGTTCCTCCGCACGATCCGCCTCGACTGGACCGAGTACAACGCGGCGAACGGGGAGACGTGGCCGGCCTGCGGGAACTTCGACGACGACGACGCGGACGAGTTGGTGCTCGGGACCGGCCGCTTTCCGATGACCGGCGGCCGCTGCCGCGTGCTCGACGACGCGGAGGAGGACCACGCGGGCCTCGCCTGGCTGGGGGTCGGCTGGGCGGCCTACACCAACGACAACGGGGAGGCCCGGCCGGCCACGGGCGAGTTGGACGGCACGGAGGGGGACGAGGTGGTCCTCGGGCTCGGCCCGTTCCCTGTGTCCGGCGGCTGGTTCACGGTCTTCGACCCGCGCCAGGGCTCGTGGGTCCGCCTTGCCTGGGGACGCGTCACCCGGACGGCGTACAACGCCGCGAACGGCGAGACCTTCCCCGCCGTGGGAAAGCTCCGTTAGGACGTCCCCGGGGAGGCCCGCGACCTCCGTGCGCGGGCCCCCGGGACTCGCGACCCACCCGTTGCCCAGGGGAGTCGTCCCGGTGCGCCCGGAGTTGGCCCCCTCACCGGCGCTTCGTTCCCTTGTCGCGCCACGCCCCCGCTGCTATCCTAGCGGCCCCTCGATGGCTCGCCCCAGGCCGTGCACGCCGGGGGAGCCTCGATCTATCGCACATCCCTGGGAGGAAAGCTCGCCGTGGAATCGGACCGAAGCAGCCTCATTCAGTCCATGGGCTGCGCCCTCCTCGCGCTCCTCGTGGCCGCTCCCTCGATCGCGGACGGGAGCGACTACGACTGTGACCTCCACCTCGCGACGCTCTCGATCGGGGGGCCGCTCGCATTCGGCGGGGACCGCGAGGACAAGGTGATGCAGTTCACCGTCAGGCTGGAGCGGGCCATCATAAATCACCTCTCCGTGTACGGCTACGCCATGCACATGGACAATGACTCGACGCTGCGGGCGTACATGTACGACCGCGAGATGTACGGATTCGGCCTGGTCCTCTACTACTAGCCATGCAACGCCTCCTCGCCGCCGTCCTGGCCGCCATGCTCCTCCTCGGCTGCTCCGAGAAGAAGGGGCGAAACGGCCCGATCAAGGTCGGCGTGCTCCACTCCCTCACGGGGACGATGGAGGTGAGCGGCAAGTCGGTCCGCGACGCGACGGTGCTCGCCATCGACGAGTTGAACGAGAAGGGTGGCGTCCTCGGGAGGCGGATCGAGGCGGTCGTCGTGGACGGAAAGTCCGACGACGCGGTCTTCGTCCAGGAGGCCGAACGGCTCATCACCCGGGAGCAGGTCTCCGTCGTCTTCGGCTGCTGGCGCTCGTCGGGCCGGAAGTCGGTCCTGCCGATCTTCGAGCGGCACAAGCACCTCCTGGTCTATCCGGTGCAGTTCGAGGCGCTGGAGGAGACTCCGAACATCGTCTACCTCGGCGCGACGCCGAACCAGCAGATCATCCCGGCGGTGAAGTGGTGCATGGACAACCTCGGAAAGCGGTTCTTCCTCGTCGGTTCCGACTACGTCTTCCCGCGCACGGCGAACGCGATCATCCGCGACATGGTGACCGCGTTGAAGGGGGAGATCGCCGGCGAGGAGTACGTCAAGAACGACGGATCGAACGCGAAGGACGTCGTTGCGAAGCTCGTCGCGGCGAACCCGGCGGTGATCCTGAACACGGTCAACGGTTCGGCGACCAAGGCCTTCTTCCACGAGCTGCGACTGGCGGGCGTTACGCCCAAGAAGGTGCCGACGATGTCGTTCAGCGTCGCCGAGGAGGAGCTCAGGGCGCTCGACGTGACCGAGATGGAGGGGGACTACGCCGCGTGGAACTACTTCCAGAGCGTCGACACGCCGGAGAACCGCGCGTTCGTCGCGCGGTTCCAGGCGAAGCACGGCAAGGACCGCGTGATCGGCGACCCGATGGAGGCGGCCTACTTCGGCGTGCACCTCTGGGCCCAGGCGGTGATCGACGCGGAGACGGACGAGCCCGGCGCGGTCCTGCGGCAATTCCCGGGCCAGTCGATGAAGGCGCCGGAGGGGATCGTCGCGATCGACCCGTTCAACCTGGAGACATGGAAGACCGTGCGCGTGGGCCGAATCCGCAAAGACGGCCAGTTCGACGTGGTCTGGTCCTCCTCGAAGGCGGCGCGGCCGGTGACGTATCCGGCCCTGCGGACGAAACAGCAGTGGCTCGACTTCCTCGACGCGCTCCAGAAAGGCTGGGGCGGCCGTTGGGCCAACCCGAACGGATAGCCGGATGCCGAGACGGATCTCCACCAGACTGACGATCTACTTCCTCGCGCTGACGCTCATCCCGCTGGCGTTGTTCGCGTGGTGGTCGTTCGAGGACAGCCAGGAGCACCTGCGCGGGCTGCTCTCCGACGAGCTGTTCGCGACGGCCTCGAGCAAGGCTCGCGCAATCGAGCAGCACTTCCTCGAGCGGAAGCGCGACGTCTCGATGCTCGCGAGCACGATGACGGTCGCCGAGGCCCTCCGCGTATTCACGGACGTACTGGAGCACAAGGGGCTCGATTCGCCCGAGTATGCGGCGGAGGACGCGAGGATCCGCCCCTACCTTACGGCCGTCCGCGACTCCTCCGAGGTGGACGACGTCCTGCTCGTCTCCGCCGCCGGCGACATCGTGTGGACCGTGGAACGCGGGAAGGGCCTCGGGACGAACCTGCGCACCGGACCGTTCGCGTGCTCCCCGCTCGTGGGGGTCTGGGACCGGGCGAGCACCCTCCTCGACTCGGAAATCTCGGACTTCGAGATCGACATCGGCGTGGGGGAGCCGGTCGCCTTCATGGGATCGCCCGTCTTCCGGGAGGGCGCGATCATCGGCGTCGTTGCGATGCGCCTCTCGAACGACGAGGTGGCCCGCCTGGCGCACGACTACATCGGGCTCGGCGAGACGGGTGAGACGATCGTGGGGACCCAGATCGGGAACGACGCGGTCTTCATCACCTCCACCCGTCACGACCCGAATGCGGCCTACGCTCGGAAGGCGGCCCTCGGCACGGCCCAGGACGAGCCGCTCCAGTGGGCGGTCCAGGGAAGGCGCGGGCGCGGAACGGCGGTCGACTACCGCGGGAAGGAGGTCCTGGCGGCGTGGCGGTACCTCCCCTCGGTCCGCTGGGGACTCGTCGTGAAGATGGACGAGAGGGAGGTCTACGCTCCGATCGAGCGGATGCGGCTCCTGACGCTCGAGACGGCGGCAAGCGCCTCGATCCTCGTGACGATCATCGCCTTCCTCGTGGCGAGGTCGTTCTCCAGCCCGCTGATCCGCCTCGCCTCCCACGCGGAGCGCCTCATCCAGACCGACTTCAAAACGACCGAGGCCCCGCTCCAGGGGAGGCAATTGCGGGACGCGAGCGTGGAGGTCGCCCTCCTCGCGGACAGCTTCGTGCGGATGCAGCGGCGGCTCATCGAGTACCTGGAGTCGCTCAAGTCGACGACGGCGATCAAGGAGCGAATCGAGAGCGACGTTCGGATTGCCAGGGACATCCAGCTCGCACTCCTGCCGAAAGTCTTCTCCCCCTTCCCGGGACAGCCCCGGGTGCACCTGCACGCCCTCATGGAGCCTGCGAAGGAGGTCGGGGGGGACCTGTACGACTTCGAGTTCCTGGACGACGAGCGGCTCCTCTTCGCCGTCGGCGACGTGTCCGACAAGGGGGTCGGGGCGGCGCTGTTCGGAGCGATGACGAAGACGCTGCTGCGAACAGGCGCCGCGATGTACCGCGAGCCGGAGAAGATCGCGGAGATCATGAACCGCGAACTGGCGAGGGGAAACGAGACTTGCCAGTTCGTGACGATGTGGATCGGGATCGCGAACGTGAAGACGGGGGTCGTGGAGTACGCGGACGCGGGCCACAACCCGCCGCTCCTGCTGCGCGCGGGCGGGAAGCCCGAGTATCTGAAGAAGATCCCTCGTGGAGGACTGCCGCTGGCGGTCATGGAAGACGGGACGTACAAGCGCGGGACGTTCACGCTGGGGCCGGGGGACCTGCTCGTCGTCTACACTGACGGCGTCACGGAGGCGCGCAACCCCGAGGGGGGCCTGTACGGCGACGCACGGCTCGTGGAGACGATGCGGAACGGGGGCGCGATGACGACCAGGGAGACGATCGACATCGTCCTCGCCGACGTGCGGACCTACGCGCGAACCACGCCCCAGTCGGACGACATCACGGTCCTGGCGCTGCGGTTCTCGGATGCCGCCCAGGGCCCCATGACACTCATCCAGCCGGGGATCAAGCTGCCGTAGCGGCCCCTCAGCGTTCCTTCTGCCCCGGCAGGCCGGATTTCCACGCGACCGACCGCGCGCCGAGCGACGCGTAGGCGACCGAGGCGACGTCGCGCAGCTCGTCCTCGACGAGCGCGCGATCGGGCAGGGCGCCGGCGCCGATCTGCACCACCTCCTCGGGGATCTCCACGCGGACCTGCTTCGCGGTCTCCTCCCACATCGAGAGGAACCACTTCTCCCAGGTGCCGAAGACGGCCGCCATGGCCTGCTGCTGCGCGGGGACGGGGTGGAGGAAGAGCTTCAGGTCCCGCGCGCCCTGCGCCACGCGCAGCTCCACGAAGCGCTTCCAGACGACCGCGTCGGGGAACGCCTTCGCCTTCAGCGGCCCGAGCGACTGCGCCTGCCGCGCCGCGCGGGAGGCCTCGCCCGCCGTCGCAAGGAGCTTCCGCAGCTCCTCCAGGACGGCGAGGTCCTCCTTCACGAGGCGCGACCTGGCCTGCTTCGCCGCATCGGGGGTCCCGACCAGGACCTCGAGACCGACCTCGCCGACGCCCTTCGGGAGCGGGGCCGCCGTCGGGTCCTGGTCCTCGGGGCGGACCAGGACGCGCACTGTGTAGCGCCCCGGGAGCACCTCGCGGCCCTCGGTCGCAATCTCCATACGGAAGGCCCCGCCCTCGGGTGTGCATCGGGTCCACAGCGGGGCGACGTCGGGAAACCCCACGGAGGCGGCCAGGATCGAGCTCGCAGGGAGGCCGGCGAACTTCCCCTCGGCGACGAACCGCCCCCGCTCGGCGTCGTACGAGGCCGACGTCACCTGGAGGAAGCGGTTCTCGCGGGGGACCTGGGCGAGGAGGGCCGAAACGATGAGGAGGGGGAGGGTGGCGGACATGGCGGAATCGTACTCCGACCCGTCGAGGGACGGCAAGCGACTACTTGACGGGGTCCTCGTCGCCGTCGAGGCCGGACTTCCACGGGCGCGACTGGGCCTCCAGGAGCTCGTAGGCGGTCTTCGCCGCGCCGCGGAGGGAGTGCTCGCACGAGTCGCGGGGGAACTGGCCGCCGTCGCCGACCTCGCCGACCTCCTTGGGGATCGGCGCGTGGAGTGCCTGGCAGGTCTCGGTCCAGAGCGAGAAGAACCACTTCTCCCAGCAGCCGAACACGGCCGCGAGGGCGTTCTGCCTCGCGGGCGAGGGGTGGAGGTAGAGGGCCCCGTCGCGGGCCTGCGACGCCTCGCGGAGCTTCGAGAACGTCGTCCAGGCGTGCTTCTCGGGGAGGGCGTACTCCTCCCAGAGCTTGACCCGTTTGGCGCCGCGGGCCGAGAGCGACTTCTTCGCGCACTCGAGGAAGAGCGCGCGGAGGGCGTCGATCGCGGCGAGGTCCTCCTCGCGCAGGCGCGCGGCGTCCTTCGCGGCGTCCGCGGGTTCGCCGACGTCGAACTCCCTGCGGGCGAGTGCGACGTCGGGCGAGGCGGTTTCGGGGGCCTGGTCCTCGGGTCGCAGGAGGAGGCGGACCTCGTAGAGGCCCGCGACGGGCTTTCTGCCGTCCGTGGGGAACTCCATCCGGAAGACGCCCCCCTCGGGGTTGGCGCGGGCCCACGCGTGCGAGGACTTCCCCACGCTCAGCGCGCCCGCGACGACGGTCTCGTCGGGGAGGTCGGAGACGCTGCCGAGGACGAGGAACTTGCCGTTCTCGTCGTCGTAGCGGGCCGAGATGACCTCGATCTGCGGCTCGGCCTGGGCGAGGAGGGCGGCGAGGAGGAGAGGAAGCAAGGGGGGGATCTCCGTCGATGAGACATCGTACAAGCATGACCTGCAAGGGGGCAACGATGCTGTCGAAGCTCACCGCAGAGACGCAGAGGTCGCAGAGACTCGCAGAGGCGCCTCTGCGGTTCTCTGCGTCCTCCGCGTCCCTGCGGTGGACCTCAACAACCTATCGCGCGTGGCACGCGGTCCAATGGCCCGGGAGGACCTCGCGTAGGACGACCTCCTCGGCGCGGCAGCGCGCCGCCGCCTCGGGGCAGCGCGGGTGGAAGCGGCAGCCCGAGGGCATCTCCTGGAGGCCCGGGACGAAGCCCGGAATTGCCTCCAGGCGCCCATGCCGTTCGCCGAGGCGCGGGCGGGACCTGAGCAACGCCTGCGTATACGGATGCAGCGGGCGATCGAAGATCTCCCGCACCGGGGCTTTCTCGACGATCCGCCCGGCGTACATGACGGCGACATCGTCGGCGACCTCGGCGACGACGCCGAAGTCGTGGGTGATCAGGAGCACGGACGAGCGCGCCCCGGTCATGAGCTCGCGGAGGAGCCCGAGGATCTGGGCCTGGATGGTGACGTCGAGGGCGGTGGTCGGCTCGTCGGCGACGAGGAGGCGGGGGTTGCAGGCGAGGGCCATGGCGATCATGACGCGCTGCTTCATCCCTCCCGACATCTGGTGTGGGTAGTCGTCGACGCGGGTCTCGGGGGAGGGGATGCGGACCTTCTGGAACAGCTCGATCACGCGCGCCCGCGCGGCGCGGCCCCGCAGGTCGGTATGGAGCTCGACGGCCTCGAGGACCTGCTTGCCCGCGGTCATGACGGGGTTGAGGGAGGTCTGGGGCTCCTGGAAGATCATCGAGACGCGGTCTCCGCGGATGGAGCACATCTCGGCCTCGCTGAACGAGGCGAGGTCGCGGCCGTCGAGGAGGACCTGGCCGCGGGCGATGCGTCCCGGGGGGGCGACGAGGCGCAAGAGGGACATGGCGGTGACGGATTTCCCGCACCCGCTCTCGCCGACGAGGGCGAGTGTCTTGCCCTCCTGGATGTCGAACGAGACGCCGTCGACGGCCCTCACGGCGCCGCGTTCCGTGGCGAACTCGACGACGAGGTCCCGAACGGAGAGGAGGGGGGTCACGCCTGCGTGGGCGGGGTCTTCGGCTGGCGCGTCTCTAGGAACGCGATGAGCCCCACGATGAGAGGGAGCAGAATGAGGGTTGCGAATCCGGCCGGCTTGTGCGCGCAGCGCTCGAGTTCCATGACCCGGCCGATCAGGAGCGACTCGCGCGCCATGACCGTGTACCCGAACGCCGCGCCGAAGGCGATCATCAGGAAGAAGATCCCGAGTCGCGAGATCGCGTAGATGCCTCCGTGCTTCTCGCGGCAGACGACGAAGCCGATCAGGATGGAGAGGAGGCTCACGATGATCATCGCCCCCCGCGCGCGGTCCCATTCGGGCTCCGGATGCGACATCGAGACCCAGATCGCCGCGAGGGCCGCCAGCCCGCCGACGCCGAGGAGGATGTAGCGCGAGCGGGCCAGCCCGGGGGAGCCTCCCTTGTGCTCGATCGAGAAGAAGAAGTAGATCAGCACCGACAGGACGCCCGCAAGCACGATCACGGCGTTGAGTGAGGCTCCCCACGCGGCGTCGGGGGGCCACAGCGGCTCGAGAGTGGCCTGGGCCTGCGGGAAGAGCTGGCCCTGCGCGCTCGCGTAGATGCTGTTCCCGGCGGTGTACCCGACGATGAAGGCGAACGACCAGCGCGAGAGCCACACGACCTTGGGGATGAACCGTACGAGCATGAACAGGCTGAAGAAGGTCGGGACGAGGAGCCACCACGTCTCGAGGTCCTCGAGGGGCGTCGACGGCACCTTCCAGGTCTTCCCGAACAGTCCCCCGAGCCACGGCACCACGTCCCACTGGAACAGGTGGAGGAGGGGAAGGAGGAGCTTCGGCCAGACCACCTCGATGGCAAGGTAGATGAGCATGTACCCCGTGCCGACGCCGACGAAGACGTGTTCGCAGAACTTGAAGACGGGGTTGTCCTTGTACAGGAAGCTGTACAGGCCCAGCGTCAGGGCGATCCCGATCCAGACCCCGATCAGTTCCATCGCTTCCATGGCGGCCTACCTGCGGCGCTGGGCGAAATAGACAATGTTCCCGACGATGACGAGGGCGACGATGAGGAGGTGGATGACGGAGAGCGACCGCATCGCGGACCCCGCGGGCCCGGGGATCCCGACCAGCTTCTCGTAGCGGTATCCCGCCGACATCCCGCCGATCATCCCGACGAGCTGTTTCGACTGCAGGTACGGATAGTAATCCGTCGCCATGACGGCCGTGCACCCGAGCCCCATCTTGAAGTGGTGTTTGCTCTGGCCGAAGACGAGCCAGTAGTCGGGCAGACTCCCCGCGGCGAGGTCGATGACGAGGCCGAAGTCCTTCAGTGTGGAGATCCCCTTCATTACGGGCATCCCCTTGAGGGGGCGATCGTCCATGTCCCTAGGGAAGACCGAGTAGAAGTCCTCCCCCATCCCGTTGATGGAGGCCTGGGCGGCGGGGGAGAAGCCGACGACGACGTAGTCGGTGCCCTTGGTGACCCTTCCCTCGTACTCCTTCGAGATGTCGCGGATGACGCCCTGCATGAGCGGGACGGCCTGCGGCATGTACAGCGAGAGGTTGATCACGCGGAGCTTCTTTCGGAAGCACTGGCGAAGGATGGCGCGCGCCATCGGGTCGAGCTCGGCCTCGGCGCCGGGGTCGAAGTCGAACGAGATGAGCACCGGCGTGCCCTCGGGGAGCGCCTCGACCTCCTTGTAGAGGGCATCGACGACCTCGGCCGGCAGCTCGGGCAGCTCGAATTTCATCAGGTACGGGATCACGGCGGCGAGGGCGACCAGGAGGAAGATCACCCACCTCGCGATCGGACGCTTCGTTTCCTGAGACATCAGTCCCTCCCCCCGCCGAGGTAGGATCGCTCGATCCCGAAGATGATGCGCAAGGACGTCGCGATCCCGCCGAGGACGACGCCGAACAGGATGGCGCGCTTGGCGGCCATGTTGGGCACGGTGAGGACCCAGTCACGGATGTCCGGCCCGAGGGTCTGGGCCTTCGTGAAGTCCGGAAGCCAGTTCACTCCCTTGAGGCTCCCCGCGAGGCCCCCTCCCCACTCAAAGCCCCATGGGATGTTCCCGACCATGATGATCACGGCCGAGACGAGGAGGAGGGTCGCCTCGAGGCTCCTTGCGCGGAAGGCGCGGAAGGCCGCCGACGCGATGAAGAACCCGAGGATGCTGAACATCGTCGCACCGCAGGGGCGGTAGACGTTCCAGTAGATCCAGAAGTAGTGGCTCTCGATGACGCCATCCCCGCCAATCTTCCAGATGGTCTGTCCCTCGTGCTGCGGGTCGTCCACCTTCATCGGCCAGAATCCGGCGACCGAGATCCAGAAGAAGCAGGAGAGGAGGACCGCACTGTACCCCCAGCCGGCGCCCTGCTTCCTGATCTTCCCCAGGTGCACCAGGAAGAGGCTGCCGAGCCCCAGCACGAGGGAGACCGACGCGACGATGGCGACCCAGTTCGAGAAGAGCTCGAGGAGCTTGCCCGAGAAGGGGTGCGGCGAGAACGGCTGCAGGAAAAAGACGACCCCGATGACGAACGTCAGCGCCAGCGGGATGGTCCTCTTGAAGAATCGCATAGCACGTCAACTAGAAGGTGGCGAAGAGCTTTCTCACGAAGTCGAGCTCGAAGGAGACCAGCAGGGTCCCGACGAGCAGCATGGCGATCAGGACGGCCTTTCCGTAGTCGAGGCCCTTGAGCGATCCGAGCTGCATCGGGTCGCGCGAGAGGTACGCGCTCGCGGCGTACAGTTCCTCGCCGATGAGCGTGTAGTCGCAGGCGGCGATGAAGAACGGCAACTGGGTGACGCTGTCGGTCCCGGCGATCTGAATCGCCCCGGTCGCGGCGCCGGTCTCGGCGAGCAGCAGACTCTCCGCGTAGTAGTACCCCATGTAGAAGTTCGCCGCGGGCTTGTCGCGCATCATGATCCCGTCGACGGCCGCGACGTAGCTGAATTGGTCGTTCGAGAGGAAGTAGATGCTCTCCTCGCGAAACGCGTCGGGGCGGCCAGCGTCGAGGTACGCCTCGCGGACGATCTCCTGGCAGATGGGCAACACGACGGGGTCGTAGCAGGGAACGAGAATCTGGCTGTCGTACTGCGCGATGCGGCGGGCGAGGCGTCCGAGGATGCTCGTGGAGGCGATCGTCGAGATGCTCTCCATCCCGAGGAGGCCGTTCAGGTACAGGACGGGCTTCCCCATCTCGGTCGCGCGGCCGATGGCCTCGTCGACCGCGTCGAGACCGGGAATGCGGCGCACGAACATGTCGGGGTTCTTCCGCGCGCGACGGATCATCGTCAGGACGAGGGCGCAGAATCCGACGCAACCAAGGAAGATGGTGGACTTGGACGAGTCCCACAGATTTGCGATCGGCTGGGCGTCGCCACTCCCCACGACAAGCCGCTCGCCCGTCGACTCGCGAACCATTTCGAGACGGAAGTAGTAGGAGCGCTTGGGGCCGGTCGACCGGCTGGACGCATTCCAGAGCGGGATCGAGTGATTCGCCTTGGTCGGGTGCGGAATCGACCGGATCTCGAGGTAGTGGCGGTGCTTGGCCTGCTCGAACAGGTCAGCGAGCCAGAACATCTTCGGATTCGAATTCTGGAAGCCCTCGGGGGCCTTCGAGTCGACCTCCGCCACCTGGGTCCACGGTCCGCCCTCCGAAGTGGACCCAAACAGGACGTACTTCGCGCCCGGGGCATCGCTCGGCGATTCTCTCCAAACGACCACGAGCCATCGGCCGCCATCGTCCGGACGGTCCTTCACCTCGAACCCCTCGGGCTTGACGAGCCCCTGGGCGAGGGCCATTCCCGCGAGGGCGAGCCAGAGAAGCGCAGACCTCAATGCGATTCCCCTTCCTTCTTCGGAGGCCTCGTCAACTCCCAGGCGACGATTCCGCCGACCACGAGTGCCAAGCAGACCCAGGTCGCCCAATAGGACTCTGACGATGCGTTCCTCACGAGGTCTTGCAGCCTGCCGACGAGCAGCGACATCCTCGCCATGACCGTGTATCCGAAGGCCGCGCCGAAGGAGACCATGAGGAAGGAGATGCCGATGCGGCTGATCACGCGGATCGGACCCTTGTGCTCGATCGAGAAGAGGAAGTAGGTCACGGTACAGCTCACGCCGATCAGGACAAGCACCTGGCTCACCTGCATGAAGAGGGACAGCTCGCTCCACCTGAGGAACGGCTCGAACGTCCCCTGGAGCTGCTGCAAGATGTTGGCGCTCACGGTCGGCCCCAGCCCCACGCCCGACCCGTACCCGACGATGAACGCGAAGGTGTACCGGGAGAGCCAGGCGAACTTCGGGGAGAGCCGCGTATACACCAGCATCCCCATGATCACCGGCAAGATGAGGAGCCACTGGTGGGCCTCCCCTTCGGGGGGCGTCACCAACGGGATCCACAGCTTGGTCTTGAGCGTCTGGAAGATCGCCTGGATGAAGATGTACCCGAGCGACACGCCGAGGTAGAGGTGCTCGCCGACCTTGAAGAACGGGTTGTCCTTGTACAGGAAGCTGTAGATGAGGAGCGTCAACCCCACACCGACCCAGGCCCCGACAAGCGTCCAGGCGTCCATCACTTCCCCTTCTTCCGCGTGAGGAAGTACATGATGTTGCCGAAGATCACGCAGAGGATGACCAGGATGTGCGTCGTGGAGAGCGGGTCCATCGCCTTCATCGCGCGATCAGGCTTCCCGACGAGTTGCTCGTACTCCGCCGCGCCCCGCATCCCACCGAGGAGGCCGTTCAACTGCTTCGTCTGCAGGAAGGGATACCACTCGGGGGCGCCGACGGAGGTGCACCCCGCCCCGAGCTCGTATCCGCACTTCATCTTCCCGAAGTAGTACCAGGACCCGATCCCCGGCTCGCCTGCGGCCAGCTCCACCTGGTACGCGATGTCCTTCAGGCTTGCGACGCCCTTCAGGACCTCGAGGTCGGCCGTGGCCTTCTGGTAGGCGTCCTCGCGGAAGGTCGCCTGGATGCTGGACGACAGGCCGATCACGACCGCGTACCCACCCGTCTGCGCGCCGAGGACCGCGAAGTCCTTCCCGTTCTCCCGACTGTACTCCTTGGCGACATCGTTGAAGGTCTGGACCATCAGCCCCTTGCCCGGGAGCCACAGCGAGACGCCGATCACGCGCAGGTTCTTCTTGAAGGCGTGCCGCAGGACCGCCTTCGCCATCGGAAGCAGCTCGGGTGCCGAGGCGGGATCGAAGTCCATCGAGAGGAGGAAGACGCTGCGTTCCGGGAGCGACTCGATCTTGTCGTAGATCGACTTCACCTCTGGCGTCGTCGAGACTGGCAGCGACAGCGGCCAGATGAGCGGAAGGAGCGTCACGACCGCGACGAGGAGGAAGAGGATCCGTCGGTCGAGGTTGGCCAGCTTGTCGAGCATGCTAGTCCTTCCCCGCGCCGAGATAGGAGCGCTCGATCCCGAAGATGATCTTGAGCGACGTGGCGATGATCCCGAGCGCGAGGCCAAATCCGATGCCACGCTGCGCGGACATGTTCGGCACGCTCATGATCCAGACCACGCACCCGGAGAGGCTCACCCCGGTCGCGGACCCGCCAATCTTCTGCCACGCCCAGTCTCCGAACGGCGCGCGGCCCAACATGACAATGGTCGCGGTGACGAGGAGGAGCGTCGCCTCACGCGACCGCGCGCGGAATGCGCGGAACGCCGCAGAGACGATGTAGAAGGCGAGGACGCTGAACATGGTCGACTGGAGCGGGCGCAGCACGTTCTGGTAAGCCCAGCCGTATGGCGTAAGCGAGCCGTCCTCGGCCTGGTCCACGCCCTGCCACCAGAAGCCGACGGCCAGCATTCCGAAGAGGCCGACGAACGCCACGATGCTGTATCCCCACCCCGTCTGCATCCTCCGAACGCGCCCGTAGTGCAGGCGGCAGACGGAGACCATTCCCAGGCCGAGCGAGAACGCCGCAATGATCGAGATCCATGCCGCGAGGTCGCTCTTGAGCGTCGAGCTCGCCTCGCTCGGGACGTAGTACTGCGCCGTCATCGCGATACCGAGGACGAAGCAGACGAGCAGGGGCAAGGTCCGTTTTGCGAGCATGGTTTCCTACGACCAGTCCCGAACGATGTCGAGGATCCAATCCACACCGAAGAACGCAAGAACCGTACTCGCTGCGAGGGCCGTCAGCGTGAGCAGTTTCCCCACGTCCTGCCCACGGAGCGTCCCGACAAGGACGGGCTCGCGGGACAGATACGCGCTCGCCGCGTACAGCTCCTCGCCGATCAACGTGTAGTCGCAGGTGGTCACGAAAAAGGGGAGCTGACTCGCGACGTCGGTCCCCGCGACCTGGATCGCGCCGGTCGTCGCGCCGACCTCGGTGAGGAGGAGCGACTCCGCGAGGAAGTACCCCATGTAGAAGATTGCGGCGGGACGCTCGCGGACCATCATCCCGTCCACGGCGGCCGTGAAGCTGAACTGGTCCTGCGTCAGGAAGAAGTTGTAGTCGTCTTTGTAGGCGTCGGGCCGCCCGGCCTTGACGTAGGCCTCCTTGACGACCTCCTGGCAGACGGAGAAGACGATCGGGTCGCGGTGAGGCACGCGGAGCTGCGTGTCGTACTCCGCGACGCGGCGGGCGACCTGGCCGAGGATGACGGTCGAGGCGATGGTCTGGATGGCGTCCATCCCGTAGAGGCCGGTCATGTAGTAGAGGGGGCGTCCCATCTCGGTCGCGCGGCCAATCGCCTCGTCAATCGCGTCGAGGCCCGCGATTTTCCGGAGGAACATGTTCGGATTCGTCTTGGCGCGATTGATGAAGAGGAGGACGACCGTGGAGAAGAACACGAGAATGACGAAGTTGTTGAGCTGCCTGGAGTCGAACCAATTCTCCTCCGCCTTGCCCGGGAGGACCTGGCTGGCGGACTTGCCGCCTGGGAAAAGCGTCGTGACGCGGAACTGGTAGGCCTTGTCCTTCTCGACGTTCGCGCCGCCGACGGACTTCACCTCGAAGGCGTGCCGCTCCTTGTCGCGGCTCCAGAGCCAGAACGGGAGCTTGATGTCCTCGCTCCAAGCACTGCTGGAGTCGACCTGGATGAGCTGGGCGAGTTCCTTCCCCTCCTCACCACCCTCGACGACGTAGAAGGTGCCTCCCTGGCCGTCGTAGGGCATCTTCTTCCACGACAGGAGGAGGCTCGTCCCATCGTCCCCGGGCATGTCGTGCACGCGGAGGTCCTCGACGGGCGTCGGGACCTGGGCGAGCGCGGGGAGCGCAAGCAGCAGCAAGAGGATTCCCCGCGACACGGCCATGCACATCCCTCCCGGGCAGCCCTCCTTCGCTCCGCGAGCCTCGGAGGGCAGGTGAGTTGGGCGGATACGTCTACCCCATCCCCCCCGGAGCGGCAAGCAAAACCGACGCGTCCCGGGTCGCCCGGGCACCTTCAAGCACGACCACCGCCCCGCGGATGATGAGCCGGCTTGTCCGCTGAACCGCCACCGGGTAGAATCTCCACCGCAAGGACAGACCGTGTGCAGAGGGCAGACCGTGACTCGTCCTGTCGCCGAACGCGCGCATGCGGAGACCCCTCCAATGGCACGGATCAAGGTCGAGCAGTACCATCGGATGCTCGAGACTGGGATCCTCCAGGATCGAGACCCCATCGAGTTGCTCAACGGCCTGCTCATCTGCAAGGACCGCAGCGCACGCGGGGAGGGTTGGATGACGGTCGGAAAGCGACACGGCGTCGCAGTCAAGCTGCTCGTGCGTCTGGATGCCCTGCTAGCTCCGCGCGCGTTTCAGATGCAGATTCAGGATCCCGTGACGCTGCCCCCCGAGGATGAACCGGAGCCGGATGGCGCCATCGTCCGCGGAGTCCCCCGCGATTACCTGGGGCGCAAGCCGCTGGCGACCGACGTCACCTGCGTCATCGAGGTGTCGGACAGCTCGCTCGAACACGACCGCACGAACAAGCTCGCGATCTACGCGCGCGCGGGGATTCCGCAGTATGTAATCGTGAACCTCGTCGACGACCAGATCGAGGTCTTCGAAGTGCCGCTCCAAGGTGAGTCGCGCTACGTACTGGCCGTGACGCTTCGCCGCGGTGACATCCTCGGGTTGCTCCTCGACGCCGGCGCACGCCTCGATGTCCCCGTCGGCGACCTGCTTCCGTAGCCTGTCGTCAGGTTACTCCGACGCCACCCAGCCCTGCACGCTCGGGTCCGCGTCCGGCCACGTCTCGCACCCCTCCTTCGCGTCGGGGCCGAGGTCCTTCTCGTACACCACACCCTCCTCGTTCACGATGAAGGTCTTCACGCCAGTGACTCCATATTCCGCGGGGTAGGCGCAGAAGGCGTACTTTCCCGAGTTCGTCGAGGGTCGGTCCAGGACCGGCTTCGCTCCGGGCGCGGGGAGCGCCTCGTCGATGTAGGGCGTCCCCGCCTCGTCCGCCCTCATGACACACAGCCAGTACCCCTTCTTCGGCATGGGCGGGTCCTTGGAATAGGTCGCGAGCCCGGATCGGTCGGCCTTCGCCATGCGCACGTCGATGTACTTCAGAAGCTGCCCGGCGGCGTCCTCGAGGTAGTAGAACCCCGCAACGTCGCGGGTCCAGTAGTCCTGCGCGCCATTCCGATCCGAGTCCGTCTGCCGCCATACCCCTTCGGTCGATACGAGCTGCTTCAAAGCGCTGCACGCGCTCGTCTCGTTCGCGTCGGCCGACATCTCGGGGGGCCTCACCGCGTCCTCGACGGCCTCGGAGTCGCTCCACCCCTTCGTCGTCGGGTCGAGGTCGGGCCACGCGTCGCATCCCTCCTTCGCGTCATGGCCCAGGTCCTTCGCGTACACGACCCCCTCCTCGTTCACGATGAACGTGTGCGTCCCTGTGACGCCGTACTGCTCGGGGTAAGCGCAGTAACCGTACTTCGACGCGTTCGTCGACGGCTTGTGCTCGACCGGAGGCGCATAGGGCGCGGAGAGGGTCTCGTCGACGTAGGGCTTCCCCGCTTCGTCCGACGCCATGGCGCGCAGCCAGTACCCGTGCTTCGGGGTCGGAGCGATGTCCGTGTACGCCCCGAGCCCCAGACGGTCGGCCTTGGCCATGTTGACGTCGATGTACTTGAGCTTCTGGCCATTCGCGTCCTGAACGTGGTAGTACCCCGCAACGTCGCGGGTCCAGTAGTCCTGCGCGCCGTTCCGATCGGAGTCGGTCTGCCGCCAGACCCCTTCGGTCGAGACGATCTGCTTGAGCGAGGCCACGGCGCTCCCCTCGTTCGCAGCCATCCGCCCCTTCTCTCCCTCGGCGCAGACCGCCGCCGCAGCGCCAAGCACCAGGAGCCACGTCGTCGCCAGCCTCATCGGTCTCCTCCCCTATTCGCTTGCCACCCAGCCCTTCGACATGGGGTCCGCGTCCGGCCACGTCTCGCACCCCTCCTTGGCGTCCGCGCCGAGGTCCTTCTCGTAGACCACCCCCTCCTCGTTGATGATGTACGTCATCGTCCCCGAGACGCCGTACTCCACAGGGTACGCGCAGAAGCCGTACTTGGAGGGATTCGTGTTCTCAGCCCCGTCGCCGTCCGGATCCTGCCTGTACCGCTCCCCGGTCTCGTCAGTCACCATCACGCGAAGCCAGTACCCACCCTTCGGCTCGGGGCGCTCCTCCGCGTACGCGGCCAGCCCCGCGCGGTCCGCTCGCGCCATCGACACGTCGACGTACTTCAGGTGCGTCCCGGTGGAGTCAAGACGATAGTAGAAGCCCGCGACGTCGAGCGTCCAGTAGTCCTGGGAGCCGTTCATGTCCGAGTCGCACTGCCGCCAGACCCCCTCCGTCGACACGATCTGCTTGAGCGCGGACTGCGCGATGACCTCGTTGTAGGGATTCGCAACGCGGTCCGAGTCGATCACCTTCATCACCCCGTCCTCTCGGCCGAAGCGGAGGCTCACCACCGGCCCGCCGGGGAACTTCACGTGCGCGATGCTCACCGTCGCGCCCAGGATCACCTCCTTCACCTCGACATCGCCGCCGTCCGCCATCAGGCGGGCCGCCTCGGCCGTCAGCCACTTCGTCCGGTCGGCCTGCGGCCCCATCCGCTGGACCACCTTCGCGCGGAGGCGCTCTCCGCACAGCTCCCACATCTCGTCCGTGTTCCGCGCCTCCAGCGCTTTCACATAGGCGTCGAGGACCTGCCTGGCCTCGGCCGGCAGTTCGTCGGCGATGAGCGGAAGCGACAACAACAACGCAATCAGCACGAGCCTCATTTGTCCTCCTTCTGCCGTTCGTCCTCGTCGGGATGATACGGCACCTTGATCGACACCCTCGCCACGAAGGTCCGCATCCGGTCCCGCGTCGCCCTCATGTGGTCGAGCATCACCCAGCGGTCCCGCTCGACCTTCCCCTCGAACGTCGTCTCCCCGTTCGTCACGATCTTCACCGGCTGGTCGAGGTCCACCATCGCGTCCGACAGCCAGACCGCGTACTCCTTCGTCTTCGTCGCCGTCACCTCGATCGTGTTCCCCTTGATCGCCGCGTCAATCCGCCCCTTGTACCAGGCGTCGACCGCCTCGATCCAATAGGCCCGGGTCGCGGGAGGCACCGACATCGTGTTCGGCGTCAGCGTCACGCGCCGCGGGAACACGTCCCGCCCGCCCTGCTGCTCGATCCACTCGAAGATCGAGTTCGATTCCTCGGTGAAGGCGTCCTCCCCCTTCCCCGCGATGATGCGGTACATGAGCGGCACGCACTGCTCGCGCATCACGCCGACGATTTCGTCCGCCTCCGTGCGCCGCTCGTCGGGGACGTTGCTCCCGAGCAGGAAGTACGTCGGCAGATGCATCAGGTTCGCGATGCCGAACTCGCTCGGACGCTGGCTGCTCGAGTAGATCCGGCTCCGGAGGATCACCCCCGCGTAGCGGTCCGGCGTCGCCTGGGCGTGGAGGAAGGCGGCCGCGCCGATCCCGAAGCCGTCCACGAAGACCCGGTCCGTGTCGACGTTGTACCGCTCCAGCATCCACTTCACGCAGGCGTCCACCTGCTTCATCGCCTTGTCGGTCCGCCACGAGAGGTTGTCGTCGGGCGTGATCAGCGTCGGCGCGAGGACGATGTACTTGTCGTAGACGTTCTGCTGCTGCTTGAAGAGCCTCACCCAGAAGTAGCTCTTCCCCTCCTTCGGGTGCAGCGTGATGTACGCGGGCCAGCGGTCCGTGCGCTTGTAGCGGATCGGGACGCGCGTGTAGAGCTCCGTCGCCTCGCCGTCGACCTGGACCTCCTCCTTCTCCTCGGCGCCCTTCCCATCGAGGTCGGGGAGGCCATTCACGAGAGTCGCCGTACGCTGCAGCTCGAGGAGGTCGACGTCGGCGACGGCGTCGATCTGCTCCTTCGCCTTCGCGCGGGCCGCCTCGTCCATGGAGTAGACGTACGTCGACATCGGCTCGATGAGGTCCTTCTGCGCGGGGAGGACCCAGCCGTACTCGCCCTTCCCGTAGCCGAGGCACTTGAAGAGGAACTCGTCGCCGCCCAGGAGCTTCACCGCGAGGCGGAGCGCTCGGTTCCGGGCGTCGTCGAGGTGCTTCTGCTCGCACCACGTGGCAACGGCGAGGGCCTCCTTGCGCCACCCCTCGAGCTCGGCGGGGAGGCGCTTGTGGTGCTCCTCGGCGGCCCTCATGCGGTCCTTCTGGGACTTGTGGTCGGGGTAGGCGGCGTCGTCGCACTTCCCCTTCTGCTTCTCGAGGAGGGCGAGCGCGTCGGCGTGGTCGGGGAGGAGGAGGAGGGCCCGGTCGCAGAGGTCGCGGGCCTCGTCGTGGAGGCGGACCTTGTCGTCCCACGTCGCGAGGCGGACGAGGCGCTCGCAGTACGCGGCGCGGAGCTGCGCGAGCTTCTCCTCGCCCTGTGGCGTGAAGTCCTCGTCCTGGGCGAGCGCGCCGACGGCGAGCACGAGGAAGACGACGAGCAGACGCATGTCCGGCCCCTCCCAAGCGACCCGCGTGGATCTACCACCGCGGGGGGGCGGGCGCCAGAGAGAAGTGTCCGGCGGCACCCATGCGCCCGTTGTCGCCCCTGCTTGTGTCGTGTAGAATGCCGCTCGGCAAAACCAGAAGCGCTCCTCCGATGAAGGTGACCCGAATGCGGAACGGGAGACTCGCGCACAGGAGAGATGAGGAGATCGTCTACCCCGAGTCGGATGGCAAGCCCATGGCGGAGACCGACGAGCACCTCGATCAGATGTTCTACCTGATCGCGGCGCTCAAGCTATGGTTCGCGAAGCGGAAGCAGGTCTACGTCGCGGGCAACAACTTGATCTACTACCAGCATGGCGACCCGAAGCAGCGGGTCAGCCCGGACGTCTACGTCGTGAAGGGCGTCGAGAATCGCCGCCGGCGAGTCTACAAGCTCTGGGAGGAGAGAAAGTCGCCCTCCGTCGTCATCGAGATCTCCAGCAAGGGGACGAGGCGCGAGGACCTGGTCACCAAGTTCCGCCTCTATCGCGACGTCCTCCGCGTCAAGGAGTACTACGTCTACGACCCGCTGCGCGAGTACCTGCCGGGGCGGTTGAAGGCCTGGGGGCTGGTCCGTGGCAACTACGTCGAGCGCCCCATCGACGGGGACCGCATCCTGAGCCACGAGCTGGGGCTATACCTGGTGGAGTCCAGAATCCTGCGCCTCGTCCATCCGAAGACAAACGAAGCCCTTCGTACGCACGATGAGAGCGAAGGGGAGCGCAGGCGCGAGGCCGAGGGGCGGAAGCGCGAGGCCGAGGGGCGGAAGCGCGAGGCCGAGGGGCGGAAGCGAGCGGAGGAGGGGATGCGCCGGGAGGCCGAGGCGAGGAGGCGCGCCGAACAGGAGCGCGACGCTCTGATGGCCCAACTCGAACGGCTCCGCCGCTCCCGGTCGTAGCGGCCTCCTACTTGCCCGAGAGGTCCTTCGCGCGCTTCACGAGGTCGAGGAACTCCTTGCGGTACCCCTCGCGGTCCTCGCCGAGGGCGCCGGAGGCGATCTCCGAGACCGCCTCCCACGTGAACCCCTTCGCGTACTCCGACCGGCGGAGGAGCATCCCGTACCCCGCCACGGCGGAGGCGAAGCGGAAGTCCGCGGAGGCATCGTCGAAGCGGTCGCGCCCCTGCTTGAGGGGGACCTCCATCAGCGTGCTCTCGCTTGCCTCCGGGGCCTTGTACCGCAGCTTCACGGTGCACAGGTCGAGCGAGGCGGCGTCGGGAGCGCCCTCCTTCGGCTGCTGGTACTTCAGGGGATCGACGGGCGGCCTCCCGCCGGGGACCTCCTGACCCGCGGGGACGAGCTCGTAGAGGGCCGTCACGGTGTGCCCCGCGCCGATCTCGCCGGCGTCCTTCTTGTCGTCGTTGAAGTCCTCCTTGGCGAGGACGCGGTTCTCGTAGCCGATCAGGCGGTAGCCCGCGATCCGCGCGGGGTTGAACTCGATCTGGAGCTTCACGTCCTTGGCGATGGTGCAGAGCGTGCCGGTCATCTGCTCGACGAGGACCTTCCGAGCCTCGGAGACGGAGTCGACGTAGGCGTAGTTCCCGTTCCCCTTGTCGGCGAGGCGCTCCAGCGTGTCGTCCTTGAGATTCCCCATGCCGAAGCCGAGGACGGAGAGGAAGACGCCGGTCTTCGCCTTCTCGGCGATGAGGGTCTCGAGGGCGCCGTGGCTGGTGGTGCCGACGTTCCAGTCGCCGTCGGTGGCGAGGACGACGCGGTTCGTGCCGCCCTGGACGAAGTTCTGCGCGGCGAGGGCGTAGGCGAGCTCGATACCCGCGCCGCCGTTCGTGGAGCCGCCCGCGGAGAGGCGCTCGATGGCGTCGAGGATCCGCGCCTTCTTGTCGCCCGTGGTAGGGGGGAGGACGAGGCCGGAGGCGCCGGCGTAGACGACGATGGAGACGCGGTCGCTCTCGGAGAGCTGGTTGACGAGGAGGCTGAGGGCGCGCTGGACGAGCGGGAGCTTGTTGGCGTCCTGCATGGAGCCGGAGACGTCGATGAGGAAGACGAGGTTGCTGGGCGGGCGCTTCTCGAGCGTGCGGCCCTTGAGGCCGATGCGGAGGAGCTTGTGCTCGGGCTTCCACGGGCAGGAGGCCATCTCCATATGGACGGCGAAGGGCTGGTCGTCCGTGGGCGGGGCGTATTCGTAGGTGAAGTAGTTCACCAGCTCCTCGATCCGCACCGCGTCGGGCGGCGGCAGTTGGCCGCCTGTCAGGAACCGGCGCACGTTGGCGTAGCTCGCGGTGTCGACGTCGATGCTGAACGTGGAGAGAGGCTCCTCGAGCGACGTGAGGAAGGAGTTCTCGACGATCTCGTCGTACCCCTCGGTGTTGTGCTCCACCTCGGGCCCCTGCACGCCCGGCGGGAGGCCGGTCCCTGCGATCGCCTTCTGAAGGTCGCGGTGGCGGGCAAGCAGACCACGCCACCCGGCCAAGACCTGTTCGTGAGTCGGGCCCAGGCCGCGGACGGACTTGATGGCGGCGCGAACGTCCTCGAGCTTGGCAGTCTTCGTGCCTTCGAAGTGGTTCTTCCAGCAGTTGCTGTCGACATTGAGGCCACCAAGCCCTTCTTCGAGGGTCAGCAGCTCATCGTTGTCTTCGTACGAAACGAAGTCCTCGTTGTTGCCGGTCACGGTCGCGCAGCCGCCAACCACACCGGTACCGCTCGGGCCTCCCGCGGGGGAAACCGAGCCCGAGTCGGGGAGGACGGCGGTCTTGTACTTCTCACTGTCCCTCATGTTCCTGAACGTGAATCCGCTGACCGTTCCCGAGCCTCCCGCATAGAACCGCTCACATAGCGGGGTAGGGTCATCCGCCCATGGCAGAGAGTGCCCCCCCGCCTGCGGATTGCCACCCCCGCCGGGCGGGGGGCAGTTGCCATGCACCGCGCACACGAACAGCCCATCCCTTCCCTGACTCGGACCGGGGCGCGCGGTGTCCGTCGGCAGGCAGATGGCGAGCACGGCGCAGGCGGCCGCGGCGGCACCGGTGAGCCAGAGGCTCCAACGAGGCGCGACGTGCCGCGGGCGCACTGGCGGGTCCGGGAGTGGCTCGGCCTGGAAGCCGCGCTCGATCGACCCGGCCGTGGCGCGGATGGCCTCCACGCGCGCAGCGAGTTCGGGGTCCGCGGCGACGGCGTGCTCGACTTCGACACGCTCCTCTCCTGCGAGATCCCCCAGCGCGAAGGCCGTGATCTTTGATTCGTCGAACGAGCCGCTCATCTTCGATCTCCTGTTCAGCGTACCGCCTCGGGCACGGGGATCACTCTGGCGATCCGTCGCAGCCGCTCAATGGCCTTGTGGAGCAGGACGCCGACGTGGTTCGCCGTCATTCCCGTCACGTCGGCGATTTCGACGTTGCGCAGGCCCTCCTGGAACCTGAGCCTGAGGACCTCCTGCTCGCTCGACGGGAGGTCCGCCAGCAACCGCTTGAGCGTCGCCGCGTCCTCCAGGCTCACGAGCCCCGCGTCGGGCGGCGGCTCCGTGCTCGCCTGACCCTCCAGGGCCTCCTCGGCGAGGTGCCGGGCCCGCGTCTCCCGCCGCCTCACCTCCATTGCCTTCGCGCGGCACACCGCGAAGAGCCACGGCGCCGGCCGCGACCGGTCAAGCTTCCCCGCCGCGCGGGTCAGCTCGACGAGCGTGTCCTGCACCGCGTCCCACGCCCGGTCCAGGTCGTGCGTCAGCGAGAGGGCGTAGCGGAGCATCCTCCGCTCGTACAGGCGGACGATCTCCCCGATCCACGCGTCACCGGGCGGCCGTTGGGCGGGAAGATCCATCCGTCGCTACCCTCTGCTCAGGGTATCCGGGGAGGAGGTCGATCCATTACTCGAAATCTGGACGGAGGATGGAGCCGGAAGGGCGACCTTGTCCCGCAATTCCGCTCTCCGAGGCAATCGGTGGCGGTGGCGGGCTCGGGATCGTACTCGAAATCGTTCTCGGACGCGTTCTCGGTCTCGTACTCGAACGCGCACTCAGCCCGAGTACGAGAACGCGTCCGAGAACGATTTCGAGTACGATCCCGAGCCCGCCACCGCCACCGATACCGGTCGGGGGCAGCCTTGTGCGCCTAGTCTTCGATGCCTTCCACATTCGCCCGCGGAATGACGTCTGTGGTCCCGTCCGCGAACTCCGCGACGAGGACGCGCGCGTGCGACTCCGTTCCGATCGTCCGCAGCTCGCTCGGCAGGTCCTTCACCTTCGCCAGCTTCCCGAAGTGAGGCTCCCGGATGATGCGGATGACATCCCCCGGCTTCATCCCTCCCCGCTCCTTCCCCCCGTCCCGCTCCGCCCCCTTCGCGTCCGCCGCCAGCGGGATGATGATCTCCGGCCGAATCCCCCCCGCGCGGATCTGCGTCGCTCCGCTCATGCTCGCCGCCCGCCCCTTCTTCGCGCAGAGCAGGTCGAACGTCCGCTTCGCCATCGCAATTCGCCCGAATCCCTCCGTCTGGATCAGCGTCACCCCGATCTTCTCCGTCCCCGTGATCGCCACCCCCAGGTCGTACCCCAGGATTTCGCGCAGGTCCTTGTCGTCAAAGCCTCCCACCACGATTCCCAGGACTCCCACCTCGACCGCCCGCTTCACCACCGCGGACGTCGTGTACGAGCCCCCCACGAGGATCTTCCCCTTGTGCTCCGGGCGGATCTTGTCCGCCGTCAGCTCCTCGTCCGGCGACTTCGCGACAATCTCGATCGGCCCGTTCACCTCTCCGCCGATCCCGAAGATCCCCTGCACGAAGGCGCACCGCGACTCCACGACGCACCCCTCGCGCGCGTGGACCTCCGAGACCGTCCCGTCGATGTACGCGAGCATCTCGAGCGGCCTGGGAGGCTCCCTCAGGAGCACCTGCCCCGTCACCTCGCTGACGTTCTCGACCTTCCCGTTGATCGGCGAGTTCACGGTGGTCTTGAACCACTTGATGAGGGGCCGGTTCTCCGCGATCGGCTCGTCCTTCCGAACCGCGTCCCCCTCCTTCTTCATCATGAACTGCCGAACCTCGTTCGCGTCGATCGAGAGGAGGTTCACGACGTTCACCGTGTGGACCTTTCCCGGCAGCTCCGTCCGCGCGATGACGGTCTTCGACTGCACGCGGTCGCCCACCTTGACCAGGACATCGCCCTGAATCGGCAGGATCCGCTTCTTGTGGATGACGGTCTCCTCGGTGACGCGGAGGCCCGGCGTGTATGCGTGACCCATTGGCTGTTCCTTTGGTGCCCTCGAGAGCCCTTCCGGGTCAGCTCGGTATTTCAAATAGCAAATAGCAAACTTGGCACTTCAAATTTGACATGCCAAATTTGCTGTTTGCTATTTGAAATGGTCTGGCCTCACCGCTCCGGATACATCCCGACGGCCCTGGTCCACTTCTCGAACACCCGGACGCGCTCCGTCCGGTCCTTCGGCAGCTCCAGCGGCCTGCCGCGCGTGTCGACCACGATCCCCACGACCCCGCCCGCCAGCTTCCTCGTGATCGCCTTTCCCTTCCCCTGGCCCAGATCGAACGACCGCGTCGGGTTCGCCGTGACGACCGCCTCCTTGTCCTGCTCCAGCGGATAGACGCGCAGCTCCCCGAACGGGACGCCCTCGTCGATCACCTTCCCGTCCGGCATCTGGATCTTCAGGTCGACGCACTTCTCCCCCGGCTTCGCCACGCCGATCGGCGCGATGCACCAGCCGAGGTAGATCATGCAGTCCCGGGTGAAGACGTCGATGGCTGCCTTCTCGTTCACCGTCGCGAGCACGCCCAGGTGCGGCATCATGAAGATGGAGTCGACCGCGAGCCGCGTGAACCCGAGCGGCTGGTAGGCGTCGACCATCATCACCAGCGACTGCACCCGCCGCGGGGCGTGAGAGAGGATCCCGCCGCTCCCAACGACGAGGTCGAGCGCGAGCATGTCCACGAGGCTCTTCCCGCTCGCCGTCTGCTCGAAGGCGTCGCTGATCGACCGCTCCTGCTGCACGCCCTTCAGGCCGACCGCGAGCAGCTTGTGCTGGATCAGCGCGCCGATGAGCGCCTCGCGGCAGATCGCCTGCTCGATCATCAGCTCGTCCATCGTCTGCGGGATCGTCGTCGGGCGGATCATCTTGTTCTTGATGCGGTTCCTGAGGTCCTGCTCCTGGATGTCGAACGGGACCCAGCGCAGGATCTGCTCGAGGCCGCGCTCCGCGAGGACGTTCGAGATGGAGTACGACATCCCGAGGTTCGCGCTGACCGTGCGGTTGAAGACCCGCTCCTCCTCGACCTTGAAGACGCTGAAGACGTCCGTCGTCGCCCCGCCGATGTCGACGCCCAGGACGTTAATCGACTGGCGCTTCGCGATCATCTGCATGATGTCGCCGACGGCCATCGGCGTCGGCATGATCGGCGCGCCGGTCCAGCTCATCAGCTTCTTGTACCCCGGCGCCTGCGCCATGACGTGCTCGAGGAACAGGTCGTGCAGCTTGTGCCGCGCGGGCATCAGGTTCTCGCGCTCCAGCGTCGGCCGCAGGTTGTCCGTGATGACGAGCGCCGTCTTTTCCCCCAGGATCTCCCGGACCTTCTCGGCGGCGTCCTTGTTCCCCGCGTAGATCACCGGGACCTTGTACCCGATCCCGAGCCTCGGCTTCGGGTCGGCCGCGGAGAGGAACTCGGCCATCTCGATGACGTGGTCCCTGGTCCCGCCGTCGGTCCCTCCCGAGAGGAGGATCATGTCGGGGCGGAGGTGGCGGATCCGCTCGATCTTCTCGTACGGCAGCCGTCCGTCGTTCGTCGCCAGGACGTCCATGACGATCGCGCCGCCGCCGAGGGCGCAACGCTGCGCGCTCTCGCCCGTCATCTGCTTCACGACGCCCGCGACCATCATCTGAAGCCCGCCGCCCGCGCTCGACGTCGAGACGTAGATGTCGACGCCCGTCTTCCCGTCTGCCGGCGTGATGATCTTCTCGCCATCGAGGATTTTCCTCCCCGACAGCTCCTCGATCTCATTGATGGAGTTGAGCACGCCCTTCGTGACGTCCTCGAAGGGGGCCTCGACGGTCGTGGGGGCCTCCCCGCGGAAGGTCTGCCGGTAGACGTCCCCCTTCTTCTCGATGAGGATCGCCTTGGTCGTGGTGCTCCCGCAGTCGGTCGCGATGATGACGTTCAGGTCCTTGTCGGCCATGGGGGCTCCGTTACCGCTTGGCAGCCTGTTCCTCGATCAGCGCGGCGAGCCTGGGGACCGCGCTGCGCTTCTCGAGGAGCCTGGAGAACTTCTCGATCTCGGTCGGGTTGAGGACGATTGCGAGGATCGGCTGGAGGAAGACGAGCGTCTGGCTCCCGAGGAACGAGAGGGGGCGCACGCTCTCGAGGAACATCTCCGCGGGGACCTCGAGCCTGCGCCGTACGACGCCGCCGGCGACCTTCGCGAGGAGGACCTCCTCCTCGGCGGTGATCACGTCCGCCTGCGGGTCGATGGCGAAGGCGTGCTTGAGCTTGCCCCAGAATCCGACGGGGGGACGGTCCGGCATCCTTCCAGCTCCGAAGGGCGCGGGATTGTATCAGGCGCCCGGCGGTTTGGGAATGAGCGACGGGTCGATCGGATCGTCGCCGCCGACCCACTCCTCGTCCTCCGACCCGGGCGGCGCCTCGGGGGGAAGGAGGCGCTCGATGTCGATCACGGAGGGCCACTCTGCCTTCAGGTCCTTGAGGAGCGAGAGGGCGTCGGGGCGGGGGAGGAGCCCCTTCGCGACGATCGCGGCGACGAGCGAGGGGTGCTGCGCGAGGTCGGTCCGTGCCGACTCGATCGCCTCCCTCGTGAGGCGCTTGCGCGCGAGGAGCTCCAGCTCGACGAGGCGATCGGCGTCGATCATGCCGCCAGTCTACGCCTCGACGGGCTCCGGGGCGAGAGCGAGCTGCCGGAGGGCCACCTCGGCATCCCCCTCGGGGGCGAGGACGCGGCGGACGTCCATCAGGTCGAGCAGGAGGCGGACCTTGCCGGAGACGTTGGTCATCCGGAGGTCGCCGTCCCAGAGGCGGAGCGTGTCGAGCTGGTCGAGGAGCCAGCGGACGCCGCCGGCGTCGATGTCGGTGAGGCGGTGGGCGTCGACGAGGAAGCGCCGCGCGCCGCGGCGGCGGAGGTCGACGGAGATGCGCGACATGACGTCGAGCGTGCGCTCGGTCAGCTCGCCGTCGAGCCAGAGGCGGATCAGGCCGAACGACTCCTCGCCGCGCCTGACGATGTAGGGCTGAACGATGATGCGCAGCGGTCCGCTGGCGACGGAGAGATCGGGCTGGGGCGATCCGGGCTGAATCTGAACGTCGTTCTCGAGCGACATGGCAAAGCCTCCGTGAATCGACTTCCCCGAGTGTATGGACCGCCTCGGGTGAATTCCACCCGAATCTCCGCCCCCGCACGCCCTTCGGTCACGCGTGTGCGGGCCCGACTCACCGGCGTGAATCAGCGCAGCGACTCGAGCAGGCCAACCAAGGGGAGGTGGAGGGCCTCGGCGATCAGGGCGTCGAGGACCATCGTCAGGAAGAGCATCCAGAAGCAGGCACGGCCCGGCCATGGCCCCACGCCCGTACCGCGACGGATCCGCTGCATCGCCAGGAGGCAGGCGTACACACACGCCGCCGCGATGGTGCCGAAAAGGGCGTTAACGACCTCGCGATGCATCACGAGGTTCGTAATTGCAGGAAGCGTCCGCCCGAGGTCCTGGAACAACCGCATGTGGGATTTTGATTGCATCGAGTAGGAGCCCCATGAGGCCCCGACCGCGAGGCACGTCGAAGCGGTCATCAGCGCGACGTGCCAGCCTCGAAAGGCCGACCTCGGTGGGATTGCGCCCAGGGCCTCCGTGGACGCCGGCGAACCGTCCCTCGGACAGTAGCCTGCCCCCCCTTCCTCGAGGGCAATGGCCTCGCCGCACGTGCATCGCACTTCCAGACGAACCAGCATCGATACCTCAGTCGAGGCAACGGCACAAGTCGATCAACGGCAACCAGATCGCGAGCGTCACCATCGTGGTACTAAAGAGGGCGAGGGCGAGCAGCGCCAGCAGCAAGGCCGACGTGCCGAGGTCGCGACGACTTGGGGCTCGACAGTTCCTCAGGCCGACCATGGTAACCCCGAGGCATCCGATGGTGAGCGCGGCGAGGATGCCTGGGATCACGCCGGGGCGGAGGACCAGCTTCGTGAGCGACGGAAGCGATCGCCCGATGTCCTGGAAGACCCTCGACATCTGTGCAACCTCGCCGTTGAGGAATCCGCGCGCCAGGAGCGCGGTCTGCCCGAGAATGAGCACGGCGAGGACGATGATCGACGACTTTCCCGTGAATTCCGAGACCCACGGGGGTCGGTAGGCCTCCAGCTCCGATCTCGTCACCTCGTGTCCGCACCCCGGGCAGGTCATCCCCGAAGTGAATGCCTCCCGAGGCAACGCGAAGGTAGCCCCACAGGAGCAAACCGCCCGCAGGCCACCAGACAGGAGACCTCCTGCATCCATACGAGTGACTACCCTCGTCGGCCCCGCGGGTTCATCTGCACGCGCCCGAGACGATTCTCTTTGGAACCGCCAAGGGCGCCAAGAGACGCCAAGCTTGGCGATCTTGGCGCGCTTGGCGGTTCAAAGAGGATGGCTGACTCGGCCTTGCGACGGCATCTCCCCTGCGTCTTCCGATGCAGCCCACCGCACGATGTGGTGGATTATCCACGACCCGGTGGTGAATAATCCACCGCCACGTGACGGGTCCATCTCAGCGGACGGTTTTGCAGGGCCGGAGAATGGGTCTAAGAGAATCGCTCCTGAAGTGGTTCGACCGCGAGAAGCGGCCCATGCCCTGGCGCGGGACGAAAGACCCGTACCATGTGTGGCTCTCCGAGGTCATGCTCCAGCAGACCCGCGTGGAGACCGTCACCCGGTACTGGGGGCCCTTCCTCGAGCGGTTCCCCACCGTCGCCGACCTGGCGCGCGCGGGCGAGCAGGAGGTCCTCAAGGCCTGGGAGGGCCTCGGCTACTACCGCCGGGCCCGCAACCTCCACCGCGCGGCGCAACAGGTGGTCGAACAGCACGACGGCGTGGTCCCCTCAGACGAAGCGGCCTTCCGCGACCTCCCCGGCGTGGGGGACTACACCGCCGGCGCCGTCCTCTCCATCGCGTTCGGCCGCCCCCTCCCCGCCGTGGACGGAAACGTCATCCGCGTGCTGTGCCGCCTCCTTAATATAGAGGAAGACCCGACGCGACCCGAGACCGCCTCGAGGATCCGCGGGATCGCCGCCTCGCTCGTCCACAGACGCCGCGCGGGGGACTGGACCCAGGCCCTCATGGAGCTCGGCGCCACCGTCTGCCTCCCGCGCGAGCCACGGTGCCTCCTCTGCCCGGTGGCGGTCCACTGCCAGGGACGCGCCGCGGGGACCGCCGCCCGCCTGCCCGTGCGCCCGAAGCGCAAGGCCCCGCACCGCTGGGAGCACGCCTGCGCCGTGGTCCGCCGAGGCGGAAAGCTCCTCCTGATGCGACGCCCCGAGGAGGGCCTCCTCGGCGGGCTGTGGGAGCTCCCCTCGGGCGAGGTCGGCGGAGAACCCCTCGAGGAGGCCGTCCCGCGCATCCTGGCGCAAACGACCGGGCTGTCGGGCACGTACGATCGGGAGCTGGGGCGCGTTGATCACGCCTTCACGCACGCGAAGCTGACGCTGCGGGTCTGCATGGTGAGAGGGGCCCGTGGGCGCCTGCGCTCCGCGCGCGCGGCGTGGTGCGCACCAGGCGACATCGCGCGGCTGCCGCTGTCGGTCGTCGCGCGGAACTCCCTCGACCTGGTCGAGGGGATCCGATAACCTGAGCGCCTCATGCCCCTCTGGAAGGTCCTCAAGACGGCCCTCTGGTCGCTCGCGGCGAACAAGCTGCGCAGCGCCCTCACCATGCTCGGGATCATCATCGGCGTCGCCGCCGTCATCACGATGATCTCCCTCGGCAAGGGCGCCCAGCAGAGCGTCACGGAGAACATCTCCGCGATGGGCTCCAACCTCCTCTTCATCCGACCCGGCGCCGCGACCCAGCAGCACGTCCGCCAGGCCAGCGCCGAGACCCTCAACCTCGACGACGCCGAGGCGATCCGCCGCGAGGTCGCGAACGTCGTCGGCGTCGCCGCGGAGGTCAGCCGCCAGGCTCAGGTCAAGTACATGAACCGCAATCGGAACATCTCGATCATCGGGACCGTTCCGGAGTACCAGGACGTCCGGAACGCCCCGGTCGAGCGCGGGCGGTTCATCGAGCGCCGCGACGTCATCTCCCGCGCCCGCGTCGCGGCGATCGGCGTCGACGTCGCGAAGGACCTCTTCGGCGCCCGCGACCCCGTCGGCCGCGAGATCCAGATCCGCGGGATGAACTTCCTCGTCGTCGGCCTCATGAAGGAGAAGGGCGCCACGGGCTGGAGCAACCCCGACGACCAGGTCTACATCCCCGTCACCACCGCCCAGCGGCGACTCTTCGGGATGGAGCACATCAACAACCTCAACGTGAAGGTCGACGCGGAGACCCACATCGAGTCGGCCCAGGCCGACATCGAGCGCCTCCTCCGCGGCCGCCACCGCATCCTCACGGCCGAGGAGCCCGACTTCAACATCCGCAGCCAGACCGAGGTCCTCCAGCGGATGGGGGACATGGTCCAGACCTTCACCATCCTTCTCGGCGGGATCGCCGGCGTCTCGCTCCTCGTCGGCGGGATCGGGATCATGAACATCATGCTCGTCTCCGTCACCGAGCGGACGCGCGAGATCGGCGTCCGGAAGGCGATCGGCGCGAAGCGCGGCGACATCCTGCGGCAGTTCCTCGTCGAGGCGATCACGATCAGCCTCGTCGGCGGCGCGATCGGCATCGGCCTCGGCTGGGTCGGCGCGCTCGCCTTCCGCACCTACAGCGAGTGGAACACGCGAATCTCCACCGACTCGGTCATGCTCGCCTTCACGTTCGCGACCGCGATCGGCCTCTTCTTCGGCATCTGGCCCGCCATGAAGGCCGCGCGCCTGAATCCCATCGAGGCGCTGAGGTACGAATGATCCGCTACGCCCTCGTCCTCGCACTCTGCGCGACGGCCCTCGCCGACGTCGTCATCGAACGGACGGCCGTCGTCAAGACGACCCGGGTCGACGGCCGCGTCGAGACCGTCCCGCGCCGCGAGCGGGTATCGATCCAGGGCGGGAACGTCCGGATCGAGGACCTCGACCTCGCCGAGGTCTGGATCCTCCGGGTGGACAAGGGCGTGCTGTGGTACGTCGACGAGCGATCGGGGACGTTCGCCGAGGTCCCCTTCGACCTCGTCCGCGCGCGGCGCCTGGAGCTCGTCGCGCAGCTCGAGGAGTGCGCGAAGCGGGTCACGGACAAGGACCTGAACGCCCGCTACCAGGAGCTGCTCATGCAGCTCGGGGCGATCGACGGCGCCCCCGAGATCGCGGCCTCGGGAGAGAAGGCGGAGGTCGCGGGGAGGGCCTGCGAGCGCGTCACCGTGAAGGCGGGGCGGATCCAGGTCATGGACGCCTTCGCGGCGACGGGAGTCCCGGGCGCCCCGGAGTACTGGACGGCGCTCGGGCGGATCGACGCCTTGCCGCACGGCGTCGCGGAGGCCCTCGCGAAGGACGGGCGACTCCCGATGAAGGGGAAGGTACGCATGACGTTCCTGCTCGCGCGGGTCGAGCGGACCGAGGAGGTCACGCGGATCGAGGAGCGCGCCTGCGACGCGAAGGAGTTCGAGCTCCCCGCGGGCCTCACGGCGATCGAGCTGCCCGGCTTCGAGGCCGAGCGCGGCCCGAAGGAGGCCCCCAAGGGCGGAATCGAGCAGGACCAGCCCAAGTAGCGCGCCGGTGGGCGCGGTCGAGGCGGGAGAGCCCTTGCGATCGACGTCGGCCACACTTGTGTCCACACACTTGGGTGTGTAGGATCCAGTCGTCTGGCGGAGGCATCCCCATGGCGACGAATCTCGCGATCGACAGCCGGCTCATCGAGCGAGCGCGCCGGATCGGGAAACACAAGACCAAGAAGGAAGCGGTGACGGCGGCGCTCGAGGAGTACGTCCGACATCGTCGGCAACTCCGCATTCTCGACCTGGTCGGGAAGATCGAGTACGAAACGTCGTACGATTACAAGGCGGGCCGGCAGGGGGCCCGCAGGTGAACGTCCTCGTCGACACGTCCGTCTGGTCGCTCGCACTGCGACGGCGTCCATCGGACCTGAGCCCGGCCGAGCGCCGGATCGTCTTCGAATGGAGAGAGCTGGTGCGGGAGGGCGGAGCCCAGTTGATCGGCGCCATCCGCCAGGAGGTCCTCTCGGGCATTCGCACCCAGGCCGACTTCGAGAGGCTGCGGGATCACCTTGCGGACTTCGAGGACCTTCCAGTCGATTCCGGCGACCACGTCGAGGCGGCGCGCTTCTACAACATCTGCCAGGCGCGCGGGCTGGGCGGAGCGCACGTGGACCTGCTCATTTGCGCCGCCGCCCACCGGCACGGCTGCCCGGTTTTCACGACGGACGAGGACTTCCGTCGGTATGCGAAACACCTCCCCCTTCGGCTGCATTCACCGCGGATCACTCCGGGGTAGGTCGACAACCTCCTGATGACCCGCACTTGGGCAGGGACTCGTCCATCGTGTTCCGGGCCTCGGCGAAGATGTTCTCGATGAGCCGCATGTCGGGCGCCTCCAGCGAGACCGAGACGATCTGGATGTGCTCAGCGGGCCACGATGGCACGGAGGGCAAGGAAGGCGGACCTGCGCACGTCCTTGTCCGAGTCCTTCAGGAGCACGTCACGGAGCGCGGGAACCGCATCCACGGACTGCTCTCCAAGGCCGCCCAGGGCCTCCGCAACTGCGCCGCGGACCTGTGCGGAAGTGTCGCGAAGCGCCTCCATCAGCGCAGCCACGGCAGCGTTCTCGCAACGGTCACTGAACACTCGCGCCGCGGCGAGTCGCACCGATGCGTCGGGGTCCTTCAGCGCCAGCAGGAGGCGCGGTACGACGTCGGCGACCTCGGCAGGGATGTCGCGGAGCCATCCGATGAAGAACTGACGGACGCGTGGATCCGAGTCCTCGGAGGCGTCGAGAACGGACCCGGCGACTACCGGGTCCTGTACGCGGCAACGAAGCGTAGCCAGGCGAAAGAGGTCCTGACCACCAGGATTCCCTGCCGAAATGACCCGACTCAGCGCCTCGACTGCCTCGGGGCGCCTCGCCCCAAGGTCGCAGAGCGCAGCGATGGCCATCGATCTCGTAGTCCCATCCGGGTCGTCCACAGCCGCGACGAGGCCGTCAAGTGCATGCGGCGAGGTTGAACCCACTGCGACGAGGGCGCCGATGGCGGCCACGCGCACCTGGGCGTCCGGGTCGTGAAGCAGGTCGCAGAGCGACGGAATGGCGTCATGCGCCTCCTCGCCGATCTTCCCCAGCACGCGAATGCCGGCCAGACGGACGTTCGGCTCGGCCGCTCGAAGGACCGGAAGGACATGCGGCACGGCCGGTGCGCCCAGCTCTACGATCGCATCCTCCGGCCACGACGCACTCGATGTCGCATCCATGAGGAGCGGAGCGAGCAAGGGAACGGACACGTCGGGCCCGACACCAATCCGCAGGAGGGCCCAACTCGCGGCGTACCGGGTTTGCATGTCCTCCGCGTGGAGGGCCAAGGCGACGACCTTCGCGGCTTCTTCGGCTCCCTCTCCGAGATGGCCCAGTCCGGGCAAGGCCTCCTGCTGGACGCGGTAGTCGTCGTCTCCAGCCGCACGCACGAGCATCGCCATCGCGTCGGGATCGCCCGGGGCACGCCGCGCGAGCGTCCTCGCGGCAGCCCTGCGGACTACGGGGTCGGGATCGCCCAGTACCACGTCGAGCAGATCGAGCTCCGCTCGCGGGTTGCCCGCAAGTGGACCGAGCAAGCTGTCCAGGTGCCGCTTGGCGATGTCCTCAGGGATGAACCGGTGCGGAAGGGCCTCCGCCAGGGCCTGGGCGTCGATCCGCTCCAGGGCGCTCGACGCAGCGTCGCGGACTCCGCTATCATCGTCGGAGAGCGCCCTGACGAGCGTCGGCACGGCCTCGTTCGCGACGGGCCCGATCTTCCCCAGGGCCTCCATGGAATTCCGACGGACCTCCAAAGACGGGTCGCTCCCTGCCTTCAGCAAGGTCGGCAGGGCCTCCACGGCGAGGGGATCGATCATAGCCAGCATCCGGGCGGCGATTCGCCTGTGCTCCGTCGTACCCTCGCGAAGCCACTGGATCATCGTGGGGACGATCACGGGACCCGCCCTGCCGAGGAGCGTGTAGGACTCCTGGCTGACCCAGCCGTCGGGGTCGTCGATTCCCTTGAGCGCCAGTTCAACGGCCTTCGGATGCTTGGGCGCGATCTGACTCAGGGCACGCAGGGCTGTTGAGCGATCCGCGGCCGCGGGGTCCCCGGCGATCTCCAAGAGCCTCGGGACGGCCTCCGCAGCCCGCGGACCAAGCCGAGGGAGACCGAGGATGATACCCGCACGGACCTCTCCGCCCTCCGCCTCATCAAGCGCCCGCAGGAGAGACGGAATGGCGGCGGCGGGCGTTTCGTCCCACCGCGTTATCGCACAGGCAATCTGGGCGCTCACGTCGCCCCGCTCGGATCCGAGGAGCTCGATCAGGATGGGGATGGCGTCGGGCGGGGGGAGCTCGAGGGCGCGCGCCACGGCAGCGCGGACACGGCCGTCGTCCGACTTCAGATGCTCCACAAGCGCCGTTACACCATCTGGCCCCAGGCGTACAAGCGTGCGCGCGATCGCCTCCAGGTGGTCCCCCGTCCCCTCGCTCAGCACACGAGAGACGGAAGGAATGGCGGAGCGCGCCTTGGGACCGATCATGGCAATGGCGTGCAGGCACGCCCCCGCCAACCGCTCATCCTCGGACAGGACGCCCTCGGCCAGCTCAGGCGCAGCGTCGGCGGCGGCCTCCCCGCATCTCCCCAGGGCATGAGCAGCGTATGCCTGGGCGTCTCCCACTTCCTCTCGCAGGCAATGGATGAGGGAAGGGACAAGATCGGGAGGTACGTCAAGGGAGGAGCCGAGGGCTGTGATCGCAGACCTGCGCACCCCCGGATCGGAGTCCTGGAGGAGGGCAACCACCGAGGCTCGACCGCCCTTTCCAAGCAGCAGCAGCGCCACTCCCGCCTGGGACCGGACGTCTGGCGCCGGGTCTCGAAGCGCCTTCTGGAGTGCGTCCAGGGCCTCCGCGGACTCGGGGCCCAGGCGGCCTAAGTAGGACGCACTAAGTTCCACGGGATACCGGAATGCACGATCGCTGGAGTCGCGCCCGTGAGGGCGCGGTGGATCATGCCCGTAAGGGCGTGATCCTGCGGTCGCACGCCCTTACGGGCGTG
>Ga0209726_10000804_pt1 | contig 55632 bp, 46 predicted proteins | sample Subgrocontami54m_FD_187453 | JGI IMG/M metagenome (GOLD analysis project Ga0209726, IMG submission 187453) | Subsurface groundwater microbial communities from S. Glens Falls, New York, USA - GMW46 contaminated, 5.4 m (SPAdes) (version 3) | ecosystem: Environmental > Aquatic > Deep subsurface >...
GCGCTTAAGGTGGCCCTTGGTATTGACGATCTCTTTTTCGGTCAGGACCAGCGCTTTTCCGCAATGGAAAAACAATTTTGCTTTCGGCGACTTGAATAATTTCTCCAGGATAGCGACATACTCGGCATGATCTTTTACATATGGAAAACGGCTTTGGGCCTGGACTTGCGCGCGCGCCAGACTTTCTTTAAGATCGGCGTTATCCAGATTACCGATCAATGAAAGCATGAAATGGATGACCTCCCCGCGCAAACGCTGCGCGCGGTTATGCACGCCCCCGGGCTCCGGCCAAAGGCTCCCCAAGGGGAGAAATTCATCCTTTAGATAATCGATCCAGTCGTGGTATTGCGAAGCGGGTAATTCCATCACAACGGCTTCCTCCTCGGCCGGGCGTGGGGCTTTACCCGGCGCGCCGGCTTCCCGGATATTCTCGGGGATCAGAAGCTGGACGAGATTGAAACTGTTGCCGACCTTTTGCGGGATAAACGCGTAAAGTTCATCCTGCGCGCGCGTCAGGGCCACATAAATGTTATTCAATTCCGCCAAAAATGTCTTTTTATATTCCTGCGCGTAGATCGCGTAAAGATCGTCGGAGAAAGGATAATATTTGCTCTTGAGCCGCAAAAGCTCCAGCGCCGAATCTTCCTGACGCAAGACGTATGAGGGCGTATAATCATCGCCCGTCGTGCCGACCTGGACATCCATCCCCAGATACGGCAGGATGACGACCGGGAACTCCAACCCCTTGGCCTTATGGACGGTCAAAATTTGCACGGCGTCGCTTTTGGCCGTGCGCACGTACAGATCCTCACCGATCAGGTTATCAAAATATTCCAAAAACGAGGTGATGTCCGAATGCTCTTCTTCCTGCTTTTTGATCAATTCTAAAAGGTGCATGAGAAATCCCTGATCGCCGGGAAAATGTTCCAGAAGCCCAAAGCGATTATAAATACTGACAACGAGTTCATATAAAGGATAAAGCCCGACGTTGCCAAAAAATTCGTCAAAACATTTATCCCATACTTTTTTAAAACGTTCGCGGAACTCCATGTACGCGTACAAATCCTTTTCATGCTCCAGCCGCTCGCGCAGATGAAAGACGAACTCATGGGCGACCTCACGCGAAATACCGGTCGCCGTCGGCAGAATATCCCCGAGGACAAACGTGCTGAAGGCCAGATTGTCAATGGGTGAATCGAGAAACCGCAAGAACGCGATCACCTCCTGGACAATGCGGTTTTGCGTGACATCGCTGGTGCGTTCGGAGGAAACCGGGATACCATCTTCCAGTAGCCAGTGGGTCATCTCTTCGACCTGTACGTTATTGCGGGTAAGGACCGCGATGTCCCCGTAGGCGACACGGCCGCGCAATTCTTTGATGAGGCCGGTCACTTTGGCGCGGATGACACCATCGCGCTCATCTTTTTGTTCAACCGGAATGAATTCAACGCGCACGTATCCGCCGTCTTTACCGGGCCGCACACTTTGCCGGGAACTTTGGAACAAATGTTTTAAAGCGGCATGATCGTCGGGGCTGAATTCAACTGTGTTGGGTTTTTTCTTGTCGCGCTCGAATTCTTCTTTGCGCAGGACAAAACTTTTCAGATTCTCCGACGAAAAGACCGTGTTGTTAAAATCCACGATTGTCTTGCGGCTGCGCCAGTTCTTGGTCAGATATTCCACCTTGATGGGGAAAGCGGCGAACCCGCCGGCAACATCGTCGAAAAGCCCCACTGCCCCGCCGCGAAATCCATAAATGGCCTGCTTGCGGTCGCCCACGTAAAAAAGCGACCCACCCGTGGACAAAGCTTCTTCCGCCATCTTCTCAAGATTATGCCATTGCAGACGGCTGGTATCCTGGAACTCGTCGATCAAATAATGCCGGAAACGGCTCGCCAGACGATAATATAATTCCGCGACGGTCACACGATCTTCATCGAACAGCTGGCCGGCTTTTGTGTTGAGCTCCTCGAGGAACAGCACATCGTCTTTGGCGGCCAATTCTGCGAGGGTAGATCGCAAGATGTCAAATACCCGGATATACGGGTTAAACAGACAACGCGCCTCCTCTTCACAGATCTCCTTTAAACTCCTACGGATCTTTGTCCATAACCGGCCGGCCGGCGCGGGGATCGTGGCGTCTTTGCGCACGGGGAATTCTTCGCGCGCGAAATAGGTGGAAACGGAATCAATGTCGAAGATCTGGGTATTATCTTCCAGAAATCCGTCCAGACTCTTGACGAACTTCCGGTCGGTGTCTTCAGGCAAAATTTTTCGTAAGGCCTTGATGTCCTCTAAAACCGTCTTTTTTTTACGGATGATGTCTTCCGGTGAGAACTGCCCTTCCCGCAGCGTACCGCCATAGGTGTTACTCTGCAGAAAAAGCGCGTAAAGGATCGCGGCCATATCCCTTTTAGGAAACCACCCTGAACGGTTCTCGAGGTACAGATAATTGTGCAGAAAATATTCGAAGATCTGCCGGATGTCTTTGTCGCGCGACGCCCGGTCGATCGTCTGGTCCAGCGCGTATTCCAGATATTCCCGGGCGTTGGTCTTGATCTTGAAATGCGCGGTTAGCCCGATCTTAAACGCGCATCCAGAAAGCAGCGCGTTGATGAACTTGTCGATCGTTTGGACCTGGAAAAAATTGTAATGGCGGATAATGGCCTCCATCATCGCAAAGGCCTTCGGCGCCGCCTCATCTATACTGATCCCCAGCGGCAGCAGGATCTCCTCTTGTTCGGATTTGGAAAGCTTTTTAAGGGCGATTGTCTTTAGGAACTCCAGGATACGCTCCTTCATCTCCATGGCAGCTTTGTTGGTGAAGGTGATGGCTAGGATGGCGCGCATGGCCGCCTCTGGCGAGCCTCGCCCTTGGCGGGCGGCCTCGGCGGCTGGATCCTGGGCGCTTAAAAGCAATTGAATGTAACGTTTGGCCAGGGCGTAGGTCTTGCCCGACCCGGCGGATGCCTCAACAACGCGGACTTCGGGGAACCGGAACGTTTCTTTCTGTTGACTGTTAGCTGTGCTTGCGGGCAGGATCGTCATAATAAGAAAAATACGCTTTTACTGATCGGCAGGCATTATATATCATTTCGCGGGAATCTTGAAGATAAAATAAAAAGGCGGCTGTCCCGTTAGGGGACAGCCGCCGGTAAAACAATGACAGCCTTGTTTTGCTTATTTGTGGTCCGGTCTTTTGAAGTTTAAAACATCGAGGTATCTTGAAGCGATGTCTTTACCCGCCAGCCCGAAGGCTAAGGCAATGGCAAAGACGATACCGCCGATGAAGATCGAATAATGACCATCAAAGAGCGCAACAAAGCCAATCTCCTTGAGGAATATGATCGCGACAAAGACCATAATGGCGTATTTGCACAAGCGGCTTAGAGCATCCGCCAACGGCATATCCGCGTTCTTGGCGACGACGAATACTATCACCGATACAGCTTTGGCGATAATCATACCGATCGTCAATACAAGAACACCAGCGATGACGTTCGGAATGAAGGACAGAACAGAATCCAGCATCCCGGCCACAGAAGTTAAACCGAAAACCTTGACCGACATAATCAACGTTGTGATCATCAGAACACAATACGTTAACGAGCCGATCAATTCACTGGGTTTATGTCTAACTTCGCCGACTTTAAGCATATGCACAAGCCCCATTTTTTCCATCAGCTTATCCACCCCTACTGTTTTTAAGAACCCAGCCAGGAGTTTCTCGGCATAATGGGCCAAGACGTAGCCAACAACAAGAATGGCCAGCGCCAAGAGCAAAGTGGGGACAAAGTGCACCACGCGCGCTATCATATCCCTTAATGAATCTAGTACGATGGCATCGAACATTTTGATCCCCTCCTTTCTCATCAGCTGGTGGCGCCCCCATAAGCAGAGGCATCCCTTATTATTGGCTGAAGTCATTTTGTTGCTACTCAAGGCATACCAAAATGCGCACTGATAACGATTGGTATTGAGTACCAACGCCTTAAGTGTACCACATATTGGCAGGCACACCTATGTGTGGGGGAAAAACGGAAGGAAGCGTTTTCTGGAGGAGAAGATCATGATCTTTTATTATATAACATGTTGGTATACAACGTATTATGATACTGGCATTGCGCTTCTGGAAGGAAATTGGACAGGAAATACATTCCCGGGACTTGACATTCTTTAAGGCGGATCATCCCATTTTCTGGCGCATCCAGACCATAACGCCGGTGCCGGCAATAAGGAGAGGCATGGCCCAGAGGATCACGACCACCGCCCGCTTCTGCTGGCTGGTCAGATCGAGGCGCTCCACCGCGATGTCCTTGCGGTCGATCAACACATGATAATCCAGCTCCGAAAGCCAATTGACGGCGTTAAGCCCCATCTGCGCGTTGCTGTATTGTTTGATAAAAGCATTGCTTAAGAAATCCGCATCCGTAAAAACCGCCATGCGCGTATCGGAAGCATCCTTCTTGTCTTTGGGTTCCCACACGACAAACGCGATCGGGACCGGGCCCGGGCGATCAAGCAAGTCATCGTATTTAACCGTTAGATTACGATTGCTCTCTCCCCAGCTTTCTTTAGTCGATGCCGTCAAAACCAGCGGCGCGAGGTGGATCGTTTCGCGCCGATTACCCAGCATTGAGATCGACCGCGGACGGATATAGAACGTGTAATCCATACCACCGACAATAGCATCGTGCGCCGGATAATTGCGTGTGGCCGGAGAACCGACATCCCCGCTGGCGTGGCTGGCCAAGTCGAGCACAATATCATCGGCAATGCGGATACCCCACTTTGTTAAAATATTATTTAAAGACGGATTCTTGCGCAATTCTTCTTCGGTAAGCGTCTTATCCGGTGTGGTGATCAAAGTGTGTTCGATCAAAAACAAGGCGTCACCGCCGGCTTCCAGATATTCTTCGATTCTTTGCTCTTCCTGCGGCGTCAGCTGTTCTTTAGGGCCGGCGATGATCAAGACGTCGCAATCTTCTGGGACGGAGCCATCGAGCGCCAGCACCCATTGCCGGCTTTCGATATTGTTCTTCTCCAGGAGCTGGGTGAACGTCTTTAAGCCGTTATCCTCATCGCTATTGATATTATATTCCCCGTGGCCGGAGAGAAAATACACACGGCGCACCTGGCGAGTGACCTGCAGGATCGCGTTGGTCAACTGTTCTTCGGCTAAAGGCGCGTCCGTAAAATCAATATCCTTGCGACCGCTGGAAGATTGAATGATCACCTTCTTTTCCTGACCGCTGATCACGTTGCCGAATTGCGCGGCATACCCGATGTCGACTAAGGGATCAAAAATAGCTGTTTTGACTTTACCTTCCGAAACCCGCGCATATTCCTGAAACAGATCTTCCAAATATTTGGGGGGCAAACCAACATAAAAAGTCGTCACCTCAACCTTGTCGTTGAGGTTGCGCAGGATCTCCGTCGTATATTGGCTAAGCGTATGTTGCCTGGCGCGCGTCACATCCCAGCGCAATTCACAACGGTAAGCGAGGTAATTGATCCCGACCGCAATACCCACCAGGACAACGACCGTCGCGGCCACGAGACCATACGCGCGCAGCCACACCATCGGGATCCGTGGCTGTCCGTTCCCGCGCAAACGCAAAACACAGACCAAAACGCACGCGATCCCCAGGACAAAGAACACCAAACCCATGGCGTCCACACGCATGGCAATATAAAGACATCCCGCGCCATAGATCAGACAGACCAATCCCACCGCGAATAAAACAAAAATATTGTCGAGGTGTTTTCTCATCGCCATAACCTGTTTTCCACGCTGATCCTCGTCAAGGTAAGGCACAACGCGATGCCGCTCACATAATAAACGGCGTCCGCAAGAGTAATGAGCCCAACGCTAAAATTAGCCGCGTGCGGCAGTGTGCCGATATATCGAATAACCGGAACGAATGCTTCGGGGGCGTAAGGGATAAAAATGATGGAAAAATAAAGCATGAACAGGATCACGTAAGACGTGATGGCCGCGACCACCTGGCTGCGCGTCCAGGAAGAAGTCAGAATACCCACGGCCACAAAGAGTCCCCCCTCCAGCCACAATCCCAAGAATCCCGTCGCAACGGGCCAGCGGTCCGGCTGTCCAAAATATTCAATGACAAAATAGTAAATGACCGTCAGTCCCAAAAGCAGGCTGAAAAACAACAGGCTGCCGAGATATTTGCCCAATACGATGGAGGTGTTGGAGGTCGGCGTTGTCATCAGGAATTCCATCGTCCCGCTGGCTTTTTCCTCGGCGAAAACGCGCATCGTCAACAACGGCACCAAAAAAACGAACATGAATTCCATGACCGCGAAGACATCGCGCAGCGTCGCTTCCCGGTTCTGGTCGATGATCATGTAAAAGAAAATATTAAAGACCGTGATCGTCACGATCAAAATGATGTAGGCGATCGGCGACTTGAAGTAAGCAGACAATTCTTTTTGGGCTATGGCTAGGGTTTTAGTGCCTCGTGACATAAGTTTTCACCAATTATCCTCACAAAAGTCACTCGGCACAATGCCGAGCGTCCCTTTTCTAGAATTTATGACGCGAGGCATTAGTCATCGATCCGTTGCGCCTGCGGTGGATTTAACTTCAAAAAAACTTCTTCCAGGGTCGCGGCCCCCTCATCCTTTAAAAGGCCTTCCAGGGGCCGGTCCTTGATCAGTTCGCCGCGGTTGATGATCAGGATCCGCCGGGCGATCAGCTCGATCTCGGAGAGGATATGCGTACTTAAAAGAACGGTGCGTTTATGCTCGATATCCTTGATGAGTTTACGCACCTGCTGGATCTGCACCGGGTCAAGCCCGCTGGTCGGTTCATCGAGGATCAACACCTCCGGCTCATGGATGATGGCCTGGGCGATGCCGATCCTCTGTTTGTATCCTTTGGAAAGATGGGCGATCAACCGGTTTTGGACGTACAAAAGCCGGCAGTCATCGAGAACTTTGTCGATGCACGCGCGGGTGTCCCGCGCCGGGATGTCTTTGAGCCGGGCGGCGAATTTCAAATATTCGCGCACGGTCATGTTTTGATAAAGCGGCGGGTTCTCGGGCAGATAGCCGACCTTGCTGCGGATCCTTAAGGAATTCTTCCCGATATCCTGGCCGGCGATCAATACTTTGCCGGAAGCAGGCGGCAAGTACGAGGTCAAAATGCGCATCAGAGTCGTCTTCCCGGCGCCATTTTTACCGAGAAATCCGACGATCTCTCCCTTGCCGATCTCGAAGGAAACACTTTTCAGCGCTTCGATCTTTCCGAAATTTTTAGAAATATTTTGAGCGACGATCATTTGAATAAAATATCGATGGTTAAAACTTAGCTGTTAACTGGGTGCTGACATACAGGCCCGCATTAGGAGCAACTTTGCCGACATCATCTTTATATTTCAGTTGACGATTAAACACAACGCCGGAACTTAAAAGGCCTTTAAACGCATCATTGAACTGATGCTCTATCCCAAAACCCGAAGCAATTTCCTGATATTGAAGAACGACCCCTTCTTGCGCGCCGCGGGTGACTTCATACTCGTCAAAGGCATACTGAAGCTCCCAGCGTAACAGCGTCGCGTCATTTAACTTATAAGAGATGTTCGGATCATCCGAAGCAAGATTAAAAGATAACCGGTCGTTGGGACGGTAGATCAATCCGACCAAAGGAATGACTTCACGCTCGTATTCGGGACGCACCGTCACGCCGCCCACGAGAATAAAATCATCACTTTCCTTGAAGATCAAATAGCTGCGAAAGGGGATACGGAATGCACCGGATTGCCAGTCCCAACTATCCGTGTTAAAGGTCGGCAAGATATCGATGCCCATAAAGAAACGGTCATCCGATATAAAAGGGGCCGGGAATTTGGCAGAAAATTTCAAACGCCGTGCTTCCAGATGTGATGGCAGATCCACCGGGCTGTCGGTATTGATATCCTTGTGTCCGATACTCAACAAAATCTCAACGGGAAGTTGGCCAGCCACCTTAAACTTGGATCCCAGGCCGAAGTTTGTTGAGGTAATATCGATCTCACTGCCGGTTTCCTCGATATCGCTGGAATAAATATGCTGCGATTGAATTGCGGTATTTATCTGAACCGGCGACTGCGGATCCATAGTCTGCGCTTCATCAGCCCATCCGGAGGATGGAACCATCAACGTCAGGCCCAATAATAAAACCAAAATATTTTTCTCATTCTTCAGGAACATGACATCATCCTCCGGGATTTCAAACAAGAGCGAATATGATACGCCACAATGCCAAAGGCGACCGAAACGTTCAACGAATTCTTCAGCCCGGCCATTTCGATCTCAACGGCCGTGTCGCATAGCGGCACAATCGACGGGGCAACCCCTTCTATCTCATTGCCCACGACCAGGCACACCGCCCCACCGGGCTCAAGCTCATCATAAGGAATGCTCTGTGTCGTTTGCTCCAGAAGAACGATCCTGTAATTCTTCGCCTTGAGTTCCTTTAGGACAGCCCCGGCATCCGTCTGGTATTCCCAAGGGACGCGTCCTTCGGCCCCCAGGGCCGTCTTGGCCAGCTGGGGATTGGGCGGATAACCTGTTATCCCACACAGCCACAATTTTTCCACTCCCACTCCGTCACAAGTGCGGAATATCGAGCCGACATTATGAAGACTGCGGATATTGTTCAAAACGACCGTGAATGGAAATTGGGAATGAGGTGCTTGCTGCTGCTGACGGGCGATGAGTTCCGCGTGGGTCAATTTACGCATTGCCGATACCTATTGCGGTCGGGACGATGCAGCCTCCGCCAAAACGCTTTTTTTGACGTCGCCGGTGATGATCGTCGGTGTTAAAAAGATAACGATCTCGGTTTTCGTCGTTTCATCGTCCTGGTTTCGAAAGGCAAAGCCCATCACGGGGATATCTCCCAAAAACGGCACTTTGCGGGTGGACTTGATCTTCTCTTCCTTGATCAAGCCACCGATGACGATCGATACGCCGTTTTTAACCATGACGGTCGTCTCCGCTTCGGAAGTCTCGACAACAGGGATCGTATTGTTATTGCTCGTCGTCAAGTTGCTGGTCACCGAGCTGACCTCGGGCTTGATCTTCATGGTCACAAAACCATCATCATGGATGGTGGGAGTGACATAGAGCTTGACACCGACATCGATGAAATTGACGCTTTCGGCGGTCGTCGTCGGGCCGGAAGACGGGGTCGTGGTGGTCGTGGTGACATACGGCTCGGTGGAACCGACCAGGATCTTCGCCTCCTTGTTGTTGATGGCGGTAATGCGGGGACTTGAAAGGATATTGGTCGTCCCGACCGTATCCAGGGCCTCGATCAAGGCCGTGTAGTCGTCGCTGGCAACGGTCCCGATACTTAACCTGCCGCTTTTATCCGTAGAAGTAAGCACGTCAAAACTGCTGGTTAGATCGAGGCTGTGATAATCCCTGATGATCGCCTCCCAGTCAACCCCCATCTTATGTTCATTATTGAGGGTGATCTGAACGATCTTGGCCTCGATCAATACCTGCTTGTCCTTCTCGTCAAAGGCCTCGATGATCTTGCGGATCTTTGTCAGGGTCTGCGCGGTATCCGAAACCACGACCTTGTTGGAGCGCTCATCGAATTTCATGCTGCCAATGGTGGGGGTCAGCACTTCGCTGATCTTGTTGGAAATATCTTCCGCTTTCGCATATCCCAGATCGAACACTTCCGTCTGGACCGGAACGTCGATCTTCTGGATGACCCCTTCCATCGCGTCGAGTTTCTTGGGATCATCAATAAGGATAACGGTCCCGGATTTATCCTCGGCGATGATCTTGCCGACGCGGCTCTTTAATTCATTAAGAATGATGGCGACGTCACTGGCCTTGGCGAACAGAAGTTGCTTGATGCGCGTCTCCGTGTCCTGGCCGAACTTGCGCTCATATTTGGCTTCGTATTCCGCCGCGGTCATCACCTTGAAGATGCTACCGTCTTTAACGTACGCCCAGCCATAAGATTCCACGATGATCTTTAAGGCATCCAGGACCTCGATATCTTTGAGGAAAACCGTGATCCGGCCGCGGACATCCTGTCCCGCGATGATATTCAGCCCGCTTTTTTGCGAGATCAATTTCAGCACATCGAGGATGTCCATATTCTTCAGATCAAGGACATCAAGAACCTGCTTTTCTCCTCCCAAAAGGAGCCGGTCGGCTGGTAGCGGTTGTAAAGAAACGATCGGGGGGCTCGAAATCTCCTGCTGCGGTTGCTGCTCGGTAACAGATGGGACATCTTCTGTCGCTACGAAAGGAGCTTCCTCTTGCGCCGGACAAACGCCGGCAACAAAAAATATACAACTTGAAATGATCGCCGCATTGGATATAAGATGCTTGATACGCATAAATTCCTTAAATATTACGTACTACCATACATCATTTAAGGCACCAATTCCACTTTTTCTTGGCCAAAAATCAAAATGACCTTATCTTCCCGGATCTCGCTGACGACCGCGTTGCCAATTTTATCGCCAGGAGAGGCGAAAAACGTCTGTTGCGTCGCCAGATCCTCCACGATCGCTTTAGGGTCTTTGTCTAAAAGAATTCCCACCAGCTTCAGTTGTTTGGCCAGTTCGGCCGCAGAAGTATTTGATGCAGGAACCGCCGTGACCGGCTTTTCCCACGGAGATTGAAAAATATCCCGGCCCTCCATGGTCGGTTTATACGTGTCAAACTCAGGGGTATCAAAGCCCGGCTGGGACACTTCCGGCGCCGGAACGTTCTCGGTAACCGCACTTTCAAAAGACGCCGGCTGCTGTGCCAGGGGTTTCGTCTTGCCGTATTTCGCCACGACAAAAATAAAAATAAATCCTGCCACGACAACCAGGATGCGGATGGCCAGCGCCAAGGAATCGATCGACTTTCCGATCGTTTGCGCTGATCCCGGCAGGTCCGCAGAGACCCTAGCGCGGTTTTCCTGGAAAGGCAGCGGCGAGGCCTCGGGAGACTTGTCCTTTTTGCGAATAAGCCGCAGCAATTTCTCCTCGGATGTCAGCGAATCTTCCATCATCAGCTCCATATCTTTTCTTGAGTGATAATCTTGTCAATGAGCTCGGCCGTGACGACTTCATGGTCACCCATAATAAGATGCTGCATCGCGTTGTGGCAGATCAACCCGATCTGGCGCGGATAACCCCGGGTATGCTCGTAAACTCTTTTAACCGCTTCGGCGGTCAGAAGGCTCCGCTCACCGTGATAACCGGCCTGCTTCAGGCGGAATTCGATGAACTTTCCGGTTTCCTGCTCATCGAGGGGATTGAGCATGTACTTGACGTTGACGCGATCCATAAAGTTACGCACTCTTTTGACGCGCGGCAACAATTCCATCTGGGCGAATATGACCAGTTGCAAGAATTTGTATTCGTTGGTCTCATAATTCAGCAATGTGCGCAACACCTCGAGTTGCGACTGCATGAGCTTTTGTCCTTCATCAATGATCAGGACGACCGTCTTTTTTTCATCAACGCATTTGTGGTACAGATATTTCTCAATGGCTTCCCGGTGGTCGATGGTAGAACGAAAGAACGGGCTGATACCGAACAATTTGGTCAGGTGGGTGAGGAACTGATATTCCGACTTGAAGGCCGGATCGAGGATCATGTGAAAAATAAAATCCTCCTCCCCATAAAAGGCCTGCAGCAAGGCGCGTGACAGGGTGGTTTTCCCCGTCCCGACATCGCCTAAGATCAAATTCAACCCGCGCTTGAGGCGGATGGCGATCTCCAGACGGTTAAGCGCCGTGTAATGTTCTTTGGAGCGATAAAAAAAAGAAGGGTCCGGGCTGGTGGAAAATGGTTCACGTTCGAGATGGAGGGCAGCCAGATAACTCATTGCCGTTGAGATGGTTAACCCTAACTCTCCGGATAGAGAGTCAGTTAAGTTTATTTTACATAGTTCTTCGCCATTGTCAACAACAATTCCCTTCCCTCAAGGAATAAATGTCTTGCCTAAAACCAGGCTGGCTTTAACGGAAGTTGATTGCTGGCGCATCCCTTTGTCAAAGCGCGCTTCTTCAACGTCAAAAAGATGCGGCTCGCCCTGGAGCGTGTGCAGGAACTGCAGTACGTCGATAAAATTGCCGTCGATGGTCAAACTGACCGAAAAACGGTTGGAAATGTCCGACTCCCTGACCCTTTTGGGGGTCAGATTGGCAATTTGCAATTTCAGGTCCGCGGCCACCGCTTCGATCTCGGAAAGGATCGAAGACATTGTTCCCTCGTTGCTGGCGGGCTGTCGGAATTTCTGCTCATAGACCGCCCAGACTTTTTCCGTCGCGCCGGCTTTTTGGATCTCCGCGGAAGTTTTGGCCAGCCGTCGCTGCTGGAGTTCAATTTCCTGATCAAGTTCGATGAGTTTTTCTTTGGCCGGCCGGATGAGAAGAATATACCCGATATAGACAAAGGCCAAAGTCGACGAGACAACCAGGATCTTCAATTCACGCGCGCTTAAACGCCTAATCATGTTTGACATTCACCTCGGAGGTTATCTGAAAATCCGTGACCTCCATATTAAAAATTTTTCGTTTCGTGGCGAATTCGAGATTGACGGCCTTAAACAGAATAGATTTCACCAAATTTTGCTGAAAATTGTGAACGCTGGCGCTGTTTCCCGCGTAGCCGTGGATAACAAATTGACCCCGCTCGTTAAGATATAACGACTGAAAAGACAATTCCGGCGGCGCCAGACGATAAAGTTCCTGGACCAAGTCGGTGATAACCACGCGCTTGCCTACTTCCTGCTGGACGATCCTGACCAGATCCATCCTCTTTTTGATCCTTTCCAGTTCCGGCTTGGCCGCTTCATTTTTTTTCTGCAGTGAGTGCAGGTAAGCGAGCTTGCGCAAAAAATCAACGCCGGGGATCGATACGGCCAGAACGAAAGTCAACACGATCAGCAACACAAGCTGGACCCACTGGATTTGCCGGCGCTTCGACTGTTTGATGTCGTGGACTTCATGCGGGATAAGGTTCACGACTCCTTTTACGTCGGAGAGCAAAAACCCTGTTCCCGTTGTGATCGAAACCCCGGGCTGGCTCTTGAGCGCGGCCAGGCTCATGTTCTTCTGGCACAGAACATTATTCAAAGGAGAATGAAAATCAACGGGAATAAGCGACATCTCTTCCAGCTGGCCTTTGAGGGCTGCCGCCTCCGGCAAAGTGGAAAGGACCAGCATACGCTTGATGCCGGGGCCCATCTTGTCCTTATGATAATTCTTGAGACTTAATTCGACCTGATGGATCAGCCCGCGCATATTTTCAGTGGCCAGGTCCCGGGCGCCGTAATTGACGCTGCGGGAAAAAAGCAAATTTTGATTATAACAAAAACATATCTCCGTGTGGTCTACGTCGATGTTAAGCACGAGGACCGCTTGACTAAGAGAAGCCTTGATCTGTCCCTGCTGGCTATTGAGCCAATGCAGGATCCCGAAAGAACTCAAAACAAAACGCTCCGGCTGGAGCCCGGCCTCCTTGCACAGTTTCAGGAACCGCTCGCTCACTTCCCGGTGCACGATGACAACGAGCACCCGCACGTAACCTGAAGATTCACGGTCCACGATCTTGAAGTCATAAATGATATCTTCCAAGGCATAGGGGATCTGGTCAACGAGCTGAAGCTCGATCATCTTTTTGAGCTCCGGCTCGTTCTGCGAGGGCAGCCGCATTTGTTTGAGGATGGTCAACCGGCGCGGGATCACCACGCTTAAATACTGCGGCTGGATATCACGTAGGGCCGTGATCTCGGACAATTTCTCGGTAAGTTCCCCGTCGGTAAAATTCTGCAGGGGCTTGACGTCGCAGGTGCACAGCACCCGCTTCTGGCGCACCGTCTTCATCTGAAACAGCCGGATCCCGGTATCGGTGATCTCAATTGAGGTAAGGATGTTCTTGGCCATAAAAGATCGTTCTAATTTCTTTGCCAGCTTAAAGTCGAAAGATCATTGCGGTACACGACCGCCTCGATGATGGTCTGGGCACCCCGCGACGGTTCCATGCCCCTGACGCGCACGCGCAGGTAATCGGAAACATACGTGCGAAATTGGGACATCGCCAGAAACAAATTTCTTTCCTGGGCGTTGAGCGGCATTTCGTTGAGCGCGACAGCCCGGTCATCAGGGGTCAAGAGAATGCCGTCTTCTCCCCGACGATACCGCAGGATCTTATCGACCAGGGCTTCCATGTCCGAGACTCCGGCATCCGGCACCGCCTCCTGCATCGCATGCGCCAGGGCCAGCAGAACGACGCGGGAAGCCGTGTCGAAATTGACCCGTAAAATTCCCTGCTTGGGAAAAACGGTCACGTAATCCTTAAGGGCGTCGTACAATTCCTGGGTCATGCCCCGCACCAAAAGCAATTCCTCCACGGAATCGAACGGACGATTCTTGCATTGATAGGGCTTTGCCATGCTGCCGTAATAATCATCTTCAGCGCCGTATGTAAGATCGACCGGCGAATCGTCTTCATCTTTCCAATCCAGCACCGAATAGGCAATGGTCCTGGCGGTTTGTTCGTCGAATCCCAGAATGGTGATCAACGCGCTCAAGATGTTATAATTTTGAAAGGTCAGGGCGTTGATGTTGATCCGGCGCTCTTCATCCTGCAGGCCATAATATTTTTCTTTCTTGCCATCATCGGTGGTCAATATATACTCGACGTTAAAATTCCCATCGCCAACGGCGATATCCTTAAAAGCATCTTCCGGAGATTCTCCTTCCCCCAAATGGACTCCGCACTGGTAAAGCGTGTCCTGCGCTGTCGTTTCCTGGTCCTGGCCAATAGAGGAATCCCGCCGGAGGCGGTCTTTCGCGTAAACAAATCCCGCCCACGCCGCGTATTTTGATTTCATTTTACTGATGGCATGTTTGACCAAGGTAAGCTCCACATGGGTATTGTGCCCCAGACTGACGACCAAAACCGTCAAGATCACCAGGATCCATAAAACGCTTATGAGTATTGTACCAGAACTGTCGCGATAGCGTGAAGGGAACTGGAACATTTTCAATCAGGTCTGCTCCGGCTTTCCCCACGCCCCGTGGGGAATAAAAATATCTTTACGCGTGGCGATCACCCGCGAGGTCGTCCCGGAGAGCAAAAAATCCATCTCGATACGCACCAGCGACGGGATATGATCCTGCGTCCACTGGTCCCGCCATTGATAGGCGTCATCTTCCCCGGCATCCGGATCGCCATTTCCCTGGCCCGCGGCATATCCAAAAGCGAACTTCAGACTATTTTCCACAATGCCGGTGGCGATGATCTCGGTCGCGTGATCTTCTCCCGTCATGCCGCTGACGTACTCCCGGAAATCCCATTCTTCACGGACAAGATCGCGCAATTTCACGTCTTGCCTGCTGTAAACGGCCACCGTGTCGACGTTACGGCGGTATTTCTTTCCGATAATGATTTTATGAACGGCGCCTTCTTGCGCGGAATCCAGGTAATACCGGACAACTTTCAATCCCTTGCCGGAGGCCAAAAGAAACGTGACGGCGCTGCCATCCCCTTCAAAAGCGGTATGATCGGGGTAAGAATTCGTGAAATCGTAAGGGAGCGCGCGCTCCAATTCGCTAGACATCAGATCAAGGGCCAGCCGCATTTGCTGATAGACCGCGCTCTCGCCGTTGGATCTTTGATTGAGCTTGACACCCGCCCAGAACGTGCCGTAAACGCACAAAGCGATCGCGGAAAAAATGCTTAACGCCAAAAGAAGTTCGATGAGACTGAAAGCGCGACGTAGATTCTTCATGGGGCAGCGGCAAAAAGAAAAGTTGTCAGCCCGACCTGATTGTCTCTTTTGCCCGAACGCCAGAAAAGCGCGGCATCCACCTGATCGATATTGCTCTCTCCCGGCGTGCCCCAGGATTCCGTGCGCAGAGAATAGTGATAGGAAGAATCGGGTTCAGCCACATCACTTGTTTGTCTTAAATCGGGACCGATGAACCCTTTACGCAGCAATGCACACATCTGGTTGTCCAGAAGGATCAACGCCATCGTATAACCGCCGGCGTGCTGGATAGCGCGCAGGCTCGCGGTCAGCGACTGGACCATCAGCGTCAGGGCCGTGGCAAGAATGACGACACAGAGCAGAACTTCAATAAGGAGCGATCCCCGCCGATTAGGGACGTTCGTCCGATATTTTGGAAACATATACCTGCCCCCGCTGTTCTTGAGTGGAGATAAAAACACATTCTTCCCCGCGGCACAGATCAATGCGCTTTTTGTCCATGGTCGCGTCGGGATAGAAATATAAAGAAGGATCGCCATCCGCAAAGGACACGCGCATATCACGCGCAATGGCGGCACTTTCCCCCAGGCGACCGCCGATCCTTTCAAAAGCATCCGTCGTGGAAGTATCAGACTCTCTGGTCAACCAATATTGCGTGAACGACGGATCGAATTCCAGACGCGTGCGCGTATTTTTCGTGATGGCGTAACTTTGGGCGTAGCGCATACGATAAGCGAGGTCGTCAGCCGTCTTGCGCAATTGGATGCGCGTGTAAGTACCGCCGAAATTGGGCACGGCCAGCGCGGCAATAACGGCGAGAATGACGACGACCAGGAGAATTTCAACGATCGTGAAGCCCTGCCACCTTTTATTTGCTTGTTTCATAGCAGGAAATGCGGGGCGAAGCTATCGCGGTTTCTCATCCCCTCAGCCGCTGGAATCCGTACCCCAGTTGACGATATCATCCTTGCCTTCAACGCCATCCTGGCCGTAAGTAAAAAGGTCAAATTCATCTCTATTATGTACGCCGGGAGAAACATACTTGTACTCCCTGCCCCAGGGATCGAGCGGTATCCTTTTTTTCTTCAGGTATGGGCCGTTCCAACTGACCGGGGCCGGCGCGGAAGTGGGTTTTTCAAGCAAGGCCTTTAACCCCTGCTCCGTCGTCGGATACTGGCCGTTATCTAGTTCATACAGATCCAGCGCGGAGGTCAGATTCGCGTCGATATCCGCGCGCGCGGCCGAAACGCGGGCCTGCTCGCCCCGACCGGCCATATTGGGGATGACCATCGCGGCCAGAATACCGATGATGATAACAACCAACATGATCTCGATGAGGGTAAAAGCATTTCTATTTCTTGACATCATTTTATCTCCTTATTGTATTAACAAATTCATCCTGAAGATCGGCAATAGCATCGCGATGACCGCGAAGCCCACCAAAGACACAATGACCACCAGAACGACCGGTCCTAAAAGCGACATGATCACCTTCACCGTCTCATCGGTCTGGCGCTCCAGCGTCTGCGCGATCTTATACAAGCCCTTTTCCAGCCGCCCGGACTCCTCCCCGACGCCGACCATATCGACCACCATCTCGGGGAAAAAAGGACATTGCCCCAGGGCTGCTTTCAGCGCCTGGCCTTCCGTGACGGCCTTGGAGACCTTTTTGATCTCATCGCGCAGGATCAAATTGTCGATAGTCGGATAAATGGCATTTAAGGCAGTAGTCAATGGCACCCCGCTCTCGAGCAATGTGCCCAAGGTCCGCGCGAAACGGCCGGTTTCCGCCCCCTTAACAAATTCACCCAAAAGCGGTATCTTCAACACCGACCCGTCAAGCCAGAGCTTTCCCGCAACGGAACGCGTCCACTGGTCCCAATAGATTTTTATGATAACAAAAATGCCGATGAGAAGCCACCAATATCGGGCAAAAAATCCGCTTAAGTGCATCAAAATGATCGTCGGCAGCGGTAATGCCTGGTCCAGGTCTTCGAACATGACCGACAACCTCGGGATGACAAAGGTCAACAGCACAAAAACGGTCAGGATCCCCACTCCCAGAACAAAAGCCGGATAGGCCAAACTTGCCTTGATCTTGCCGAGGGTCTCATGTTCCTTTTCAAGATGGTCTGCCAGCCGCTGCAGGACTTTGTCAAGCTGTCCTCCCACCTCGCCGGTCTTGACCATATTGACGTAATAAGCGGGAAAAACGTCCGGATATTTGGCTAAGGCTTCGGAGAGTGAACCGCCGTTCTGGACGAACAAATACATCTGTTCGATGATATTCTTAAAATATGGCTGTCGCGTCTGCCGCGAAGCGATCTGAAGAACGCGCAGGAGAGGAACAGAGGCTTCGACCAGATCGGATAGCTGCCGGGTAAAAAAAACAATGTCCCGCGCGGAAACAACCTTCGTCGCGGGCAACGACAGGCGAAAGGCTTTCAAGACAATGGGCTTGCTTTGCGTAAGCACCGCGGCGGGCCCTTCGGTGGCGGGAACAACGTCTAGGGGTGTTAGACCCATCGCGACGATCTCACGGATGGCGCCGCTTTTGGCCTGCGCCTCGATAAACCCGTCGACGATCTTCGTCGGCCCGTTTTTGGCTTTATAAAAAAATTTCGTCATCGCCGACCTGTTGTCTATTCTTCTTTCGTTACCCGGATGACTTCCTGCGGTGTGGTGAGCCCGCTTTTGACCTTCTCCCAGCCCGCCTGACGCAAAGTTCTCATACCGAGTTCAACGGCCTTTTTCTTGATCTGGCTGGCCGCGCAGCGTCCCATGATCAACTGCCGGATCTCTTCGCCGCAGACGAGAAATTCATAGATCGCCTGGCGGCCGCTGTAGCCGGTAAACCCGCAGGCCTCGCAGCCTTTGCTTTCATAAATGACCACCCCGGGATCGATCTTCACTTCTTCAGAAAACTCGCGCGTCATCTCATCAGATATCCTGGCGGACTGGCGGCACTTGGGGCAGACGACACGTACCAATCTTTGGGCAATAAAACATTCTACCGTGCTGGTGATCAGATACGGCTCCACGCCCATGTCAAGCAACCGGGCCACACCGCTCGCCGCGTCGTTGGTATGAAGTGTGGAAAAAATAAGATGTCCGGTCAAGGCCACCTGGATGGCGATCTCCGCCGTTTCCATATCACGTACCTCACCGACCATCATGACATCGGGATCGTGGCGCAACATCGAACGCAACCCGCTGGCAAAGGTGAGCCCCACCGCCGGCTGGATCTGGATCTGGGTAATGCCTTTGAGCTGATATTCGATAGGGTCTTCAATGGTGATGATCTTCCTTTTACCCGTATTGATCTGCGAAAGACAGGAGTAAAGAGTCGTTGTTTTGCCGCTTCCCGTCGGGCCGGTCAGAAAAATAATACCGTGAGGCTTTTTAAGGAGCCCCTGGAGGATTTCCCGTTCCTGTTGGGCAAGACCCAATTCCTCAAGGCCAAAAAGCCGGGCGGAATTCAAGATCCTTAAGACAACACTCTCCCCGTAAGGCGTGGGCAGAAATGAAACGCGCAAGTCAATGTCGGTGTCCCCGACACGCACCTTGAAACGCCCGTCCTGGGGAACGCGCTTCTCGGCAATGTTGAGATTCGATAACACTTTGATACGCGAGATGATGGCATCCTGGAAATGTTTGATGTTTTTGGGGACCCGCGCGTCATATAAAACGCCATCGACGCGGTAACGGATCTGCAACTCGTCCTCAAACGGTTCAATATGGATATCCGTCGCACGATCTTTGTAGGCTTCCAACAAGATCTGGTTCAAGAATTTGCTGATGGAAGCTTCAGAATCGATCTCCTCGATATTGGAAACTTCCTGGCGCGCGGTGGCAGGCTGCGGGAGCGCCGTGCCCATCATCTGTTCGATCGTCTCGGCGCCCACACCATAATACCGACGGATCGCTTCCTGGATGTCCTTTTCGCTGGCCAGGACAAGATCTAATTTGGCATTAACGATCAGCCCGATCTCATCGGCCACGTGCACGTCCGAAGGCTGAAGAGTGGCAATGGTCAGCGTGTCGTCCTCGAATTTGACCGGCATGATCTTGTAATGGCTGGCGAACTTCGCGGGGATCTTCTGGATAACCTCCGGCGGGATCTCCATATCTTTCAAGCGCACAAAATCGATCCCCAGCTGGCCGGCGATGGTGGGGAGGAATACCGTCTCTTCGTCGATAAAGCCGGATTCCAAAAGGATCGCGCCCAAGAGGCCGCCGGTTTCCTTCTGCCTTTTCAGGGCAACGTCCAACTGGTCGGGCGTAATGATCCCTTTTTCGATGAGCAATTTTCCCAGCGGGAACTTAGACTTCGTCTCCATGAGTTAAGTTGTAGCATTAAATGCCCGTCGTGTCAACCCGTAGGGGGGATTAGTTTGCGGGAATTAATACTCGTAGGCGCCGATATCGCACGCGGAACCTTGTGGGCGGGATTTGCCATCAAGGTCTCGGAGAACAGAAGGAACAGACACGCCCGCGTTGATGGCGGGGCTTGAAGATTGAAGATGAAAATCAGAACTTGACACAAATCGGGGATCCAGCATGACCGCGTGCGCATCGCCTGTTGACCCAGTTCCTCCAAAATACAGATTATAGTCAGCTGCGACTGTAAAACTCCCCTGGATCGAATGGTAGGCAATACCGCTATTGGTATGATAGTAAAGATTGTTCTTGGAAATATACCCCGCTATATCCGGGGTCGGTCCGGAAATACACTGGTCGCAGGAAATGGAATTAACAAATGTATTGTTATACGTCTCGGCTCCTCCATCACGAAGGACCATCGCGCCGTTGGCCGTGCCGCTCGCGCCGCAGTTCAAGAACACATTATTATACACATAAGCGGTCGGCACCGTCTCTCCGCTGTCATACTGCTGTTCATAAACATAGACGCACCTGATAGGATAATTCGTCGCATCCAGAAAATTATCGTGGATATATACCTGCCCGCCCACGGTCCTCCCCTCAACGGTGCAGCGGTCCGACTCATAATTGACTGAAACCAAAGGTCCCGTATCGAAATTGCTGTCGGCGATCTTATTCCACCCGAATTCAATGTTATCGCCGCACGCTTGGGAATACCAGCTGTGGTCAAGTTTATTGGCGGTACGGCCTCCATAAAAATAATTACCCAAAGTCTTGTTGCCATCGCGTCCGGGAATGATCAAGCCCGTGCCTCCCCCGCCGCCTGCAGCATCGTTGAGCCCGTCGATGGTCATGGCTACCATTCTCCAGCCATTGGATACGCGATCATTCCTTGTCCCCGCGGTCACACCGTTACGGCAAGTATTTCCCCTGAATCCGCCCAATGTAATCCAATCCGGCGCGTAATATCCCCTGGCAAGATAATTGTTCCCGGCCGCGTTACCGCAGGCAGCGTTCAAAAATACATCTTCCCCGGGATATCCCAGAAAAGCTATCGGTGAAGCTTGCGTTCCGGAATTCGTATTTCCTCCGTTGCCAACCAGTCGGAAACCAAATACGGCCCCGGCCGTTGCGTTCCCCCACTTTTGGTCGTAGGTACCCCCACGGAAATAACAGATATCGCCCGCCACGATGCTCGTACTATAAATGCAAGAATTAGGACTCCGAAACGGATCAGCATATGTTCCTGTTCCCGGATTATTGGGAGAGTTCAGGGCAACAAAGTAGATATTTCCAGGTCTAACCGTAAATTGAACATTCTGTTGGCCGGCAACATACGGGTCTGAATCAGCCGATGTTGAATTGACACCACTGACACGCACAATGACATTGTGCGCGCCGGTCGGCACAGACGGCCCGGGCTGGACGCACACTCTATCCAGCGATGGATTACCAACTGACGAAGGACTTTCCCGCACAATATACGCTCCCGCTTCAACGCCGTCAAAGAAAACCTGGTTTGAAGTCCCGAAATTCTTTCCATAAGCACACACGATCGCTCCCCGATTATCCTTGCCGCCCGTGTTGGGCCCGGAGGTGATGTCCGTGTAAAAGACAACCGGCGCGCTTGTTGTTGAGGAAGAACCTGTGCCGCACGTGCGCCCTACGCAACCCAGGGTATTTGCCTGGTCTCCGTAGGCTCCTATTTTTGTTGCGCCGAAACCGGCAGCCATCGTATCACACGCCGTCCCTGGACTCACCTTTAAGAAATTGGGGTTCCCAGGTGTCACGCTCTGAAACGCGCAATTTCCGTATCGGGAGTTCGCGTCCTTACCAGAGGCAGTTCTCCACGCCGCAATATCCTGCGAGCCTGAAAAATTGCTAAAGGTCCATCCTTTAGCGAAGGAATTGTAATCCGATATCCCTAACCGAGACATTGTCACCGCGGGAAAAAAGTAACTCTGAGCCCACTGGGTATTAGAGAAGATATTATTGTAAATATTAAATGCTGAGGCATTGAAATACGAATCGGGACCCTCATCAACTCCCACATCACCATACGGATTAGTCGCGTTGTAGCAAGTATTATTGTAGAAATACAGACTGTTGATATGGCCGCCTGTAATAGAAGTGTTCAGGCAGTTCGACTGATTGAGATAAAAAACATTCCCGTGATATCGTGAGCCCTCTGATGTCCCCTGCACGCCGTGAAATATCCCTCCCGCATTGATGACAAGGTTGTACCTGATCTCGTTATACCAAGATTGGGCTTTGGGTCCAAAAGCGTCCTGGGTATTGGTACAATTCTCAACAGTGTTGTATTCAAAAATAGAGTAATGAACTTGAAATCCTTGAAATAAACAAGAGCCTTTCGGGTTAGGATGGCCGGCATAGGCACCAACATCATGAAAATAATTATGGTCAATCTGTGCGCCATCCACGTTGGCGATCCACAGACACGTCCAATTGCCGTCACCATATCGTCCAATGCTGCACTCTGAGTTCTTGATAGTTATGCCTCTGCTTCCGCAATGGCCCGGACGGCCAAAGCAATCAACGGAACCGGCATCATTTTGCGGGCTGTTGACATCAAATGCAGGTTGCGCATAAATCCCGTCGATCGTGACGTATTCTTGACCCCCTGTCGTTATCGCTGGGCGCGGACACTCCTCGTTGTCCATGTCCGTTGGGATACAACCACGTAAAATAGGTTTATTGGCAGGATCATACGCCTTGAGAGTAATCCTATTTGCCGCCGTACCGCTGTGAGCAAAGTGATAACCCCTCCATCCTGTATCAGTCGTTGTGTATGGAGTCGCAGTTTTTTTGACTAAACACGTGTCCCCGGCAGTCATCGCATCCAAGCAGCTCTGCGGATCTTTGAAAGCCCCGGCACCCCCGGCAGAAGTCGCGCATTGATCAGCTAATCCATTACCATTATTCGCGCAGCTTCCATCGACATAATAATTCGTACCGGAACCACTACTTGCCGTTTGCGTTGTCGCGCTGGCATTAGCCGATTGTCCGGAGACATTCGGGACGGCATCCACGGCAGCTACTCTATATATATAGGCTGTTGCAGCTGTTAATCCGGTGTCTGCATAAGTTGTTGCAGCTGATGTTCCAACTTGAGCTGATGGCGTGCAGCTTGATCCTTGGCAACGATAAATTCGATAACCTGTGACTCCAACATTGTCCGTGGAAGCATTCCACGAAAGATTAATCTGGCTTGAAGAAACGGCTGTTGCGGTCAGTCCAGCTGGAGCCGAAGGTGCCGCGGTATCTAACGCCGGCTGTGTTGTCGCGCTCGCGGACGATGATTGATTGGATTCATTGCCGACCGCGTCGTAGGCTAAAACGGTAAATGCATAATTTGTATTCGGAGAAAGTCCTGTGCTGGAATAGCTGGCTGTCGCTGATGTACCGACCTGAACGCTATTTCTGAAAACTCGATATCCGGTTACGCCCACATTATCCGTTGAGGCCGTCCAGGAAAGATTGATCTGGCTGGAAGACGTTGCCGTAGCCGTCAAACCTGTCGGCACCGATGGCGCTGTGGTGTCCGAAACAGGGGCCGTTGAACCGCAGCCGATAGGCTGTGTGCTGACGACAAAATTATCCCAATAACGATATTGAGTGATTGGCATCGCGCCGCCGTTGACCCAGTTTTCGATCGTGACATGGTTGATGCCATACTGCTGCCAGGAACCTCGCCAATTTAAATTATTACGAATAGCCTCGCGGACTCCGTTGATCGAGAATTCAAAGACACCATCACTTTGTCCCGGAGTGTTGAGCTTCATATGGACTTCGACGCATTGCCATTGGTTCGCGTGGGCATTGTCAAATATTTGTGTCGTACCGGACTGCGCGCCGAGCCAGGTATAATGGGCAAAGTCGTTGTACCCGTTTGTCGTCAATGTACTGCCGTTAACGCCTGATGCGGGATCAAGTCCCAATGCCAGATTATTTCCCTCCCAGAGGTGACCGGTAGCAGCATCGGACCAGTTAGAACTGGCGACAACTCTAGCGCGGGTAAATTTCTGCGGATTGACCGACCATCCGGTTTGCATCTTAATGTACATGCGCCAGTAAATTTCGTTGAAATCTTGTGTGGTGCGCGTCTGCGATCCCGCCGGATTACGGCCAAAATTTAACCAGAAACCGCCAGCGCCTTCGACTCCGGGATCAAATCTTGAGCTCATCATATGTGAACCGTCGTGAGACGCGGATGAAGAAACCAGCACAAAACGTCCGGAAGCATCATCATAGTCGGTGTATTTCTGGCTCAATGGCGTTGTATCCTCAAAGTCATCGCACCAGATCCAATTAGGGTGAAGTGTTTGCCAGTTGCTGCATTCATTCGAGCCAGTTGGCGGAGGCGGTGCTGTCGCCTGAGTGGTCGCACTGGCATTGGCTGATTGTCCGGAGACATTCGGCACCGCATCGATTGCGGCTACTCTATATGTATACGCTGTTGAAGCCGTCAATCCCGTGTCCTGATAGGTCGTTGTTGCTGATGTCCCAATTTGTGTCGATGGCGTACAGCTTGCACCCTGACAGCGATAGACTCGATATCCTGTCACACCCACGTTATCGGTACTCGCGCTCCATGATAGATTGATCTGGCTTGAGGAGACGGCTGTTGCACTAAGTCCTGTCGGAATCGTTGGAGCTTGCGTATCTAGCACAACGTTATTGACCGTGACGGTAACCGCGGCACTTGTTTGGGTATTGCCCGCCGCGTCGCGCGCGACCGCCGCGCAGGTATGCGTTCCATTAGAGACCGCCGCCGTATTCCAAGTTGCTGAATACGGAGAGGTCATATCTTCACTTCCCATATTGGTCCCATCGACCTTAAACTGGACTCCCAGGACACCCACGTCGTCCGAAGCGTTGGCCGCGACATTGACGGTTCCGGAAACATTCGCGTTGTTCGCCGGGGCCATCAAGGAAACCGCTGGAGCCGTTGTATCTGAAGGCGGTGGCGCTGAGCTTCCACCATATTCATAAGCGCCGATATCATACGCCAAACCTTGCGGGCGGGAAATACCGTCGTAATCTCTGGAGACGAGCGGAACATTTATTCCCGCATCTATCGCCGGAGAGCTGGATTGAAGATGAAAATCGGCGAGCGAGGCATCAAAGCTCGGATTCACAAATAACGGATTTACAACAGAACTGTGGGGCCCATCCCATGATGGTTTGACTGTGCTCCCGGCCGTGTTATACCAGACATTATGATCCGTGGAGGGGTCGATAAAGTTTGCGGTATTGCATCCGCCCCCATTGACCGCGAAATACGAATCTTGCGATTCCGTGAGCACAACGACGTTGTTTTGGAAAACAATATTTTCAGGGCACCCTGAACCATATCCGAACCCTACCGCGGACCCAATGCCGGTATGCCTTGGATTGACATAAAGGGTGTTGTTATAGACCTTCGCCCGCAAACGGCTCCCACTTGATCGCAGGGCTATGGCCTGGTCCTCCGGCGCGACAGTCCACTGACGATTCACATCGTAGATAAGATTATTGTAGATCTCAACGTATCCCACCCCTCCATCGGCCAGGATCGCCTGCCCGTCGAGGCTGTGAAGTTTCATGTCATGGATCCTGATGTTATCGATGATAGGCGCGACCGCGCCGTCCGATGCCCAACAGGACCCGCTATATGAGTCGTGATGCAACTGGATCGTCGCCCGTGTCGATTTCATATTGTAAATTTCCCCGTACGCGATCTCCACATCGTTTTGCGTACCGGAGAGGTAAATGACATGCGTACTCTTGCTGTTGACATCGATGGAGTCATGTATCAGAGCCCCGTACACCTTGGAGTGGCTGGCGTGATTTAAAGTGATCGGCGTTGAACCGGAAGAGGAAACGCCTCCCGGGGCGTAGACCTCAAGATTGATGAACCGCGAATAGTTCGCGCTCGGCCCACTGGCATCCCCCGGACACGCCCCGTCACCCGACCCGGCTTGGATGGTCTGGGGATTTCCGCTGCCCATCGTATTGATGGTGTGTTTAAAATTCGCAACGACCCAATATCCATAATCGACCCCTGTTGAGGTCCCGGTCATCCACAGATCAACTCCCGTGTCCGATATGGCATTGACCGTTTCGCCAGGATAGCCGGAGAACGTGATCGGATTGCCCGTCGTACCGGCAAGGGTAGCGCTCATCCAGCGACTGGAAGAAAGGTTGTGGGTACCATCATCAAGATCGTAATCCCCGCCGCGGACATAGATAAAGTCTCCCGGGGCAAGGCCTCTGTTCGTCTTGACATAATTGGGCGACCGGCATGGAGTGCTGATAGCCCCGCAAGTTACATTATCCGCACCCGAAAGCGAGACGAAAAAGATGTTCCCTGGCCGAACCGCAAATGCCTCGGGAGCTGTGGCGGATCCGTTAGCGGCACTCAACACAACGTTCCCGCTCACCACCGCGGACCCAAGCTGGACCGATACTTTCGTATCCGACCAGACGATATATCGCACAACCTCGCCGCCGCCAATTTTAACCGTAGATGTTCCCCTGCTCGTTCCAAAGCCCTTTCCGGAGATCGTCAAATACGCCCCGTTGTTTCCTTCCCCGCCCGTCCTGGGACCGGAGATGATGTCCGTATAAAAGATGACCGGCGCGCCGGCACCACTCGACGGCGGAGGCGGTGGCGGTGCTACCGATTCCTGCTGACAAATTGAATTGCAGCCATCACCATTGGCTATGTTGCTGTCGTCGCATTGTTCGCCACGGCTGGTCTGGACAATGCCATCACCACAAATCTCTAATCTACACGTCGCGGAACATCCATCGCCGGAGGTCGTGTTATGGTCATCGCATTGTTCGCTCGGTTCCGCGATGCCGTTGCCGCAAATAGCTGGACAGTCCGTTGGACAATTTGTTGTCGTCTCCGGCGGATTGCTGCACACCCCGTCGCCGCAGAAAAGGTTCGTGGTACAGGTATTAAAGCCGATGCACTGTATGCTGCAGGTTTGCGTGCCGGAATATCCAGAAGAAGTCGTACAAGAACGCGCATTGGAATCGCAAACTTCACCGGCACCTGTCTGAATGATGCCGTCCCCGCAATATTCGTTCTTGCAGCTGGCGTTACATCCATCGCCCGCTGTCGCATTGCCGTCATCACACTGTTCCCCGCGGCCGGTCTGAACGATCCCGTCGCCGCACGACTCAACTTTACACGCGGAAGAACATCCGTCTCCGGAAATTTTGTTGCCGTCATCGCATGCTTCACCGGCAGCCGCTTGAAGAGAACCATCTCCGCAAAATTCCGAAAAAGCGCACGCACTATACGTGCAATTGGCCGTGCAAGATTGGGTCCCCGCGTATCCTCCCGCCACGCAACTGCGAATGCTGTTGCCCTCGCATACTTCACCTAGTCCGGTTTGCACGATCCCGTCGCCGCAGCGTTCCACCACACAACTCGCAGAACATCCATCTCCGGAAATTTTATTACCGTCATCACAGCCCTCGCTGCCTTCCTTAATATTGTTGCCACAGACTGCGGTCGTTGTACCGCTGCACTGCGCGTTGCAATGATTCGGCGTACCGTTACTTGCTCCCTCATCACACGTTTCTGAACCGTTTCTGACGCCATCACCACAGCGTTCAGTCGGGGCGCACGCCCCAAATACGCAGGTATTGGCTACACAAGTTTGAACACCATTATAGCCACCAACCTGACAGCCCTTGGTAGTATTGCCCTCGCAAGCCTCTCCTATTGCTGTTTGAACAACACCGTCACCGCAGCGTTCCACCACGCAAGATGCGGAACATCCATCACCTGAAATCTTATTCCCATCATCACATGCTTCACCGGATTCCTTAATATTGTTACCGCAGACAGTTGTCGTTGTACCGGTACACTGCGCGTTGCAATGGTTTGGTGTGCCGTTGTTTGTTCCCTCGTCACATGTCTCCGGACCATTCCTGACGCCGTCGCCGCAGGATTGCGTAGGCACACATGATCCGTACGCGCAATTCGCTGTGCAGGATTGCACTCCGGCATAACCTCCCACCGTACAATTCTTGGTACTGTTTCCTTCGCACGCTTCCCCTAGTCCGGTTTGCACGATCCCGTCGCCGCAGCGTTCCACCACACAGCCCGCAGAACACCCATCTCCGGAAATTTTATTACCGTCATCACAGCCCTCGCTGCCTTCCTTAATATTGTTGCCGCAAACCGCCGGTGTTGTTCCTGTGCACTGCGTATTACAATGGTTCGGCATACCGTTACTTGCTCCCTCATCACACGTTTCGGAGCCGTTTCTGACGCCGTCGCCGCAGGATTCCGTGGACGTGCAAGAACCGAAAGTACAACTGGAAGTACAAGATTGTGTTCCCGCGTAACCGCCAACGACACAACTCTTGGTACCATTAACCTCACAAACTTCTCCAGCTTCCTGAACTCCGTTACCGCAAACCGGTGCCGTTGTTCCGACGCACTGCGCGTTGCAATGATTCGGCGTTCCATTACTGACTCCTTCATCGCAAACCTCCGAACCGTTCTTGACCGCGTCCCCGCAAACCTGTACCGTCACCTGCACGTTCTGGCTGTCGGTGAGGCTGCCATCGGAAACCGTGACCGTAACGGTGTGCGCCCCGGCATCGCTGTGCTTGGCCGCATAACTGGCCGTTGTCATCCAGCCCGAATAACTGAATGTCAAAGTATCACCATCGGGATCGCTGGCCGTTGGATTAAAATTGATCGTGGCGCCTTCATAGACGGTTATATTGGCGATCGAATTCAAGACCGGAGCATGGTTAACGGATGGAGGCGCGGGAGGTGGCTGCGTTGGGGGTGGCGTTGGCGCGGCAATCCTGAATCGCACCGATTGTCTGGCGCTATTATCGTAAGAATCTACTGCTTTGACTATTAAGAGATGTTTCCCCTCTTCGGTAACGGCTGTTCCGGAAACAAATGGCTCATCATCCAGAAGGATCACTTGCGTGACATCACTTTGCGAATCGCTGACCTTGATCTCCGGTTTGACTCCAGGGTCGTAAGTTCCCCCTTGCGTTATTTCCTTAATCGTGATGACCGGCGGTGTGCGGTCCCAATAACTGATGATCTTGATCGTTTTCTTCGTGGTATTGCCGGCGGTGTCTCTGGCTTCAAACTTAAAAATATTTTCTTTCTCTGGCAGGGGGACGTTGCGGATCTCAAAATAACCGTTACTTCTGATAAAGACTTTTTCACCATTCATGGCAAGAGAAGCTGTATCTTTGCTGACCGAACCATAAATCATCACGCTGTTTGATCTTGTTGAGGAAGGGTATTTGATGTCAATGCTGGGTGGTGTCCGGTCAACTCTGACAGAGGCATTTCTATCCCGGGAAGAGGTAGAGGCCTGCGCCGGGCAGACCCCCAAGACAGAGATCCCCACCAGGCTGCTGATAATAATAGAATATATAATAGGGCGTTTAGACATAATAAGACCTGTTCCTTAAAACGGAGAAAGTATACCATGTAAACAATGGAAAACAAGTGTGTGGCGGGAAAATGGCGGGAAGCGCTTTCCTGAATTTAAACAAAATATCTATAACATATTTATCTATATATAGTTACATTATTACAACCATACATACGTGTAGTACTAGATTGACAATTATTTTACGTATTTCTAGAAGAAATTTGCTACTGAAAATGACGGATGGAGATTGCGCAGAACAAAGAAAAAAGCGGGAAACAATCCCGTTAAACTTGGGATATTTCCCGCTTTTAAGGCAAGTTTTACGCTTTAAAGGTTACTTCTTCGCCAAAGCCGGCTGCTTGGCGGCAATATACTCGATCAGGTCGACAACTTTATTGGAGTAACCCCACTCGTTGTCGTACCACGAAACCACTTTAACGAAGGTATCGTTGAGGGCGATGCCGGCGTCCGCGTCAAAAATCGAAGTGCGCTTGTCGCCATTAAAATCCGACGAAACGACCTGGTCTTCCGTGTAGCCGAGGATCCCCTTCAATGGTCCTTCGGAAGCCTGCTTCATGGCCTGCTTGATCTCGTCCCACTTGGCCGGTTTGGCTAATTTGCAGGTCAGGTCAACCACGGAAACGTTAGCAACGGGCACGCGAAGTGACATGCCGGTCAATTTTCCATTCAAGGACGGAATGACTTTTCCGACGGCCTTGGCCGCGCCGGTTGAGGATGGAATGATATTTTGGTAAGCCCCGCGTCCGCCGCGCCAATCCTTTTTGGAAGGCCCGTCCACGGTTTTCTGGGTGGCTGTCACCGCGTGGCACGTTGTCATTAAACCTTCGACAATTCCCCACTTGTCATTAAGGACTTTGGCGATCGGCGCCAGACAGTTGGTCGTGCAGGAAGCGTTGGAAATGACATTCATCTCCGGCTTGTAAGAATCCTGGTTAACGCCCATGACGAACATGGGAGCGTCGGCCGACGGAGCGGAAATGATGACCTTCTTTGCCCCGGCCGTTAAGTGTCCCTTGGCGGTATCGATCGTGGTGAATAATCCGGTCGATTCGACGACATAATCAGCGCCGACCTCATTCCATTTGAGCGTGGCCGGATCTTTTTCGGCCGTCACGCGGATCTTTTTGCCGTTGACGATCAGGGTGTTGCCTTCAACGGTGATCGTGCCTTTGAATTCCCCGTGGGTCGAATCGTATTTGAGCATGTAGGCGAGATAATCCGCGTCAAAAAGGTCATTGATGCCGACGACCTGCACCTGAGGATGTTCCATCGCCGCGCGAAAGACCAGCCGCCCGATGCGTCCAAACCCGTTAATTCCTATCTTAACCATTTCCTACCTCCGCATTTATATTGTGAGAAGATAACTTAAAAATATCCAGAATAGATTTTATACAATATACTTTGAGATTTAAAATGTCAAGGGACTTTTAAATCAGTGACAGGGACTAATTTTAAATTAGTCCCTGTCACTGATTTAACTATCAGCGCCGGGCGGCGACCGCGGCTTCTCTTAAATATCGCGCGGCATGATCGGGATCGGTGGGCACGCTGAAAAAACCGGTCCCGCGTTCCAGGCCAACCGTGCGCATCAGCTTGGGAACGATCTCGATGTGCCAGTGAAAATGCTCATGCGGCCCGTCGTTGACCGGCGCGACATGGATGTAAAGATTATAAGAGGGGTCTCCGAGGCATCCTTTGATTCTGGCCAAGGTCTCTCGAAGGATATTGCCCAAGACGCGTTTTTCCCCGTCGTTCATCGTGTCAAACCGGCAAGTGTGCGCCCGGGGAATAATGCAACATTCAAAAGGATATCCGGAGGCGAACGGACAAAAGGCCAGAAATTGCGCGTTATCCGTGATAACGCGCGCGCCGTCGCGGTATTCCTGGGTGATCATATCGCAACAAACACAACGCTGATAGCGGTCGTAATAGGCCTTGGTCCCCTCCAATTCCTGCATGACATATTGAGGGACCATCGGCAGCGCGATGATCTGGCTGTGCGGGTGCTCAACCGTTGTGCCGGCGGATTCCCCGTAATTCTTGAAGATCAGAACATACTTGAACCTTCGGTCTTTGGTGAGATCATTGAGCCGGCTTTGATATTTATCGATCACGTGGAACATCTCGTCATCGTTTAGATCAGCAAGGTTGCGCTCGTGCGCCGGTGTCTCGATAAACACTTCGTGTGCGCCGATGCCGTTGGAAAGTGTGTACATTCCGTCGTGACGCAGATCCAGATTCCCCTCGATCCGCAAAGCGGGGAATTTATTGGGAATGACCCGCACCTGCCAACCGGGGGAATTGGCCGCGGAACCGATGGGGCGTAGCGCCTCGATCTCCGGTGGCGTAAAAAATTCCCTACCCGAACAAAACTGGCAGGTCGCCTTGGCAAGGATCGAATGGTCCTCCCGCTCATATTTTTCCGGGCCCCAGGAATCTTCCACGTGGACGATGACCCACTGGCCGTTTAAAGGATTGCGTCTTAATTCCGCCATGGCTTGTGCTCTTTCAAATTTCCTTGTCGCGTAAATACTCCGCCATTTCTTCGGGAGGGATGGCGCAGATGTAAAACCCGCTTCCTTTTTCGAATCCGGCCATGCGGGTGAGCCGCGGGATCAACTCCACGTGCCAATGGTAATCCACATCGATCGTCTGCCATTTGCCACGCACGGCGTCTTGACGACGAAACGGCGCCGTCTGGATGACCCAGTTATACGCCGTGTCGTCAAGACCGTTTTTGATCTTCTGTAAAACTATTTTGAATATTCTCGCCAGACCCTCTTCTTGGCCCCGGACACCTTGAGCGAAATCCGCATGATGTTTCTTGGGGATGATCCAGGTCTCGAACAAAAATCGCGCCGCGAAGGGAACGACCGCCAAAAAGTCATCAGTCTCAACAACGATCCGTTTTTTATCCTTGATCTCCCGTTCGACGAGATCGCAATACACGCAACGTTTATGATCCCGGAAATATTGCTGGGCGCCGGAAAGCTTTTCCGTGATCTCCAGCGAGGCCACAGGCATGGCCATGATATGGGAACAGGCGTGGTGGGCGAACTGGGACAACCCATAATTTTTGTAGATCAACGCGTGCGTCAGGCGGGTGTTCTGCTCGATCTCATTGAACCGGGCGACATAGGTTTGCACGATCTCCCTGATCCTGCCGACGGGTAGATCAGCCATATTGGACACGTGATCGGGCGTCTCGATGATCGTCTCGTGGATGCCGACGTCCTTGATCACTTCATAAAGGCCGTTTTGTCCGTTGGGCGCCTGCGGTCCCGATGTCGCGGAGGATTGCCGGGAACGCACCACACAAATATCTCCCATGGTGTACACCGGACTCTCGGGCTTGACGCACAGATCACACACCTGGTCATCATCGCGCCGGCGCCGGTTTATCGGATCGATAAAATTCCCCGGCCGTCGCGCCCTCTCGATGGAAATAATGACCCAGCGGCCGATCACAGGATCTTGTCGGAATTCTGGCATGATTCCTTTATGAAAATTTAAATCCCGGTTCCAACCGGTGCCCCATCATGAATTGATACGCGCTCATCGGCTTGGCGGCTTCCAGATGCACCGCCTTGATCAAAAGCCCCTGGTCGGCGGTGGCGACGGTAAAACCTTTCTTGTCTGCCTTGACCACCTCTCCCGGCGAATACGCAAGAAAACTGCTCGGGACCACTTCGGTTTCCAGTATCTTTACAAGCTTTCCCTGATAATGCGTATAGGCCGTCGGCCAGGGTAACAACCCGCGCGCCAGGTTATTAATATCCCGCGCCGGTTTGCTCCACCGGATTTGTCCCAATTCTTTTGTTAACTTGGGCGCCGGCGTCGCTGCCTGATCATCCTGGACGGTAAAAGTATAGGTTCCCTTTTCAATGGAGTCAATTGTCTTTAAAAGAAGTTTCGGCCCGATTTCCTTCATGCGCTCACGGACACTTGCTGCCGTGTCGGTCTTGAGGATCTTGAGCTTCCGTTGGAAAAGGATATCACCGGCGTCCATCTTTGACGCGACCCGGATGATCGAAATGCCCGTTTCGCGTTCGCCGTTGATGATCGCCCAATTGATCGGCGCCGCGCCCCGGTATTTAGGAAGCAGGGAACTGTGAACGTTGATCGCAAATGTCCGCGGGATGGCCAGCACTTCAGCGGGAAGAAGACGCCCATAGGCAATGACCACGAACAGATCGGCCTCCAATGCCCGCAATTCTCTCAAAAAATTCTGTTCCTTCAGGTCCGAAGGCTGAAAAACAGGAGTGTCTTTGCGTAAAGCTGTTTCTTTGACGGGAGAAGCGGACACCGCCATGCCGCGCCCTCTGGCTTTATCCGGCTGCGTTACGCAGGCGCAGACCTTGTGTTTCGAGCCAAACAAAGCCTCGAGATGAACCGTAGCGAAATCGTCGCTACCGAAAAAGATAATATTCATTTACGTTGTTCGTTGCTGGTTGTTCGTTGTTCGTAATCGTGCGAGCGACGAGCAACGAACTGCGAGCAACGGTTAGGGGTCCACATTGATCGTAAGAATCGTATTTCTCTTCCTCGTAAAATCCTTCAGCACCTTGCGAATAAACGTCAGTATACTCTTGACCGAAGGGCCTTTCAACAGGATTGTAAAGCGATATTTGTCCCGCAGCTTCGGATTCACGTCGGGATGCGGGTCAGATATTTCCACTTTAGGATCATGGTCCTTCTCCAGCCGCGCGAAAAGCTCTTTGGCCTGATCGAAGACGAAATCTTCGTTGACCCCGCGCAGGCCGATTGCGACCAGATGCCGGTATGGAGGAAACCCCAGTTCTTTGCGCAGACCCAATTCCTTTTTGTAAAATCCGGCAAAATCGTTCTTGCGTACGGCCTGTAAAACGTAACTATCCATCATGCGCGTTTGTACGAGCAATTTCTGCGAAGCCAGCTGGCGTAACCGCACCAAAAGGGCGAAGGCGTGATGGCCAGAGCGGAAATCCTGATGATGAAGCTCCGCGTCAAAATTGATCACACCGACCAGGGAAGCGCCGATCGCCTCCTGCTCTCTTAAGACGGCCTTGGTGGTGATAACAACGTCGGCCTGACGCGGAAAACTTTTGCTGTTGGTATCAAAACGCCCCACGCGGGCCTGCGGATACAGCCGTGCCACTTCGCTCTCGAGCTTTTCGGTGCCCGTCCCGCTCGAGCGCAAATACCCGCCGTGACATTGCGGGCAGACTTTAGGCAGTTCTGCCTTAAAGCTGCAATGCCGGCAAACCATCACTTTCTGGGAATACAGGTAGGTCAAATTGACGTTACAGCGTTCGCATTGCACCGTAAAGCCGCACTGCTGACAATGCGTGCGCGTGGTGAAACCCTTGCGGTTCATCAACAAAACCACCTTGCCCTGCTGAGCCAGCGTGTCACGGATGGCGTTCTGTAAAGGAAACGAAAGGATAGAGGTCTTTTGCGGATTATAATTGGTCATATCAATGATCTGCACGGCGCTTAAACGCTCGGCGTCGCAGGTGATCTTCTGCCACTTCTCTTTCCGGGCTTGTTCCCACGTCTCGGCGCTGGGAGCCGAACTGACGTACAAAACGGAACAGCCCGCAACGCCGGCGCGCATCCGCGCGAGCACGCGCGCGTCATAGTGCGGCGTTTGTTCCTGTTTATACGCCGCGTTCTCTTCTTCATAAATGACAATGAGCCCCGGATCCACCGCCGGCGCGAAGACCGCTGAACGCGTGCCGACGACCACTCGGGCTTTACCATCTTTGACCGTGAGCCAGCGTTCCAGTTCCTTTGCCGCAGAGGCCTTTTTATCAAGGACGACGATAGGAACAGAAACGATTTTTCCAAGACGCACAACGACAGCATCGACCATCGCGGTTTCGGGAACCAGAAAAACCACGCTGCAGTTGGCGTCCAATGTTTTGCGGATCATGTCCAAAATCAGCGGCCAGCGCTTATCGAGACTTTTATCGTGAAGCAATGTGATGTTTTTTGTGGTGGAAGATGCGCTGGCCCGCACCACGCCGGGCGACGGCGTCCATTCCAGCGGCCTAATCGTGCGCAGCGCCGGCGGCAGCCATGTTTCGATAGCCTCGCCCCAGGAGCACGCGTAATAGTCGCTCAGTTCTTTGGTGAAAGCCAATGCTTTTTCATCAAGGACCGGAAGGCTGTCGAGGCAGGATAAAATGGGATTTAACCGCTTGAAGGGGCTTTTCGCCTTGAACCCGATGATAATACCGAGCCGTTGCCGCCGGTTAAAAAGGACGCGCACGCGTTGTCCGACAGCCATCTTGTCGGCAAGCTCCGCCGGAATTGAATAATCAAAATGGCCTTCCACCGGAAGGCCGACGACAACCTGGGCTATTTTAAAAGACATTTTCGTCGTTCGTATCTCGTCGTTCGTATCTCGAGGACAAACAAACGAGATACGAAATACGAGATACTAGATACGATTAATTTATTTTATCAATGAAATTATATCCCGCACTGCCGCCGGCCGGGCCAACCGCTGGGTGAGCTTGACAGCCGTCAGATGCGCGTCACGGGAAGATTTCAGTTTCCTTAATTCTCCGGCAATGCCCACAACATCCGCCGGCATACTGCCGATACCGTACTCGCGCAAGACCCGCACGTTACTGGTCTCCTGTCCGGGGATGGGGTGAAAAAAGATCATCGGCAACTGGCTGACCAGCGCTTCCGCGATCGATAACCCGCCGGGCTTGGTCACCATGCAATCGGCGGCGGCCATCAGCTCGTGCATATTGTCGACCAATCCGAGAATTTTTGCCCCGCGATAATTGCGTCCTCTTAACCGCTCGAAAAGACGCCGGCTATGCCCGCAGACAACCATCGCCTGAAGGCCGTCTTCCAGCTCCAGAATACGTAAGATCTCCTCGATCGGACCGATGCCGAAAGACCCCGTGGCGATAAGGACGGTGAAGACATTTTCCTTAAGACCCAATCTTTGTTTGAGCTCCTCCCGGCCGGCGGGGCGCGCGAACTTTTCATCGACCGGGATCCCGGTCACGCGGATCTTCTCCTGGGCAACGCCCAACTGCAAAAGTTTTTGCTCTGTCCATTCGCAGGCAACAGCGTAAAGGTCCGTTTCAGGACTAAACCATATCCGGTGCACGTCAAAATCCGTCACCACGGTGACCAGTTTTGAATCGATCACTCCTTTTCGCTTTAAGGCCGCGGTGACCTCATTGGCCATAAAATGCGTAGTAATCACATAATCAAAACGCTCTTCTTTAAGAAAAGCGTGTAACCCTTGCGCATTAAGACTATTGAATATCCTGCGGCATATCCGGGAAAGCGGCTGGACCCAGGGCAGGTCAATGACCTGAAAAAAGAATCCCCACAGCCAAGGCGCCCGGGAAACCATCCATACGTAACTGCGCCGGTAAAACATTTTAAAGAATGGGCTGGTGTAATCCAGCGAATCGGCAAAGACAGCTTCGTGGGTCGTGTGTTTTCTTAAGCCATCATAAATGGCCTGGGCGGCCTTGAGGTGTCCGGCCCCGGCGGAAGCATGGATGACGAGGATCTTCATAAGGCCTTGCTCAGGACTTTTTCTTTTTCCTAAGCTTTTTGGAGGGTTTCGCGTGGTTACGGTTGATGACAGTGACGGCTTCCAGAAGATTTCGCGCGATAAAATCCGGACGCACCGCCCACGCGCGCATGTGCCGCCGGTCTTTGTGACCGGATAAGACAAAGATCGTTTTACACCCCGCCTTGTGCCCGGCGAGGATATCGGATTCCGTGTCCCCGACGAAAAAGGCCTTTTGCGCCGCGCGGATGCTCTTGTTCATCGTCTCAAAAGCCTTGCGCACGGAACCGATCTCCGGTTTGCGGCAGTCGCATCCTTCATCCGAGCGGTGCGTGCAATAAAAAACCCTTTTGATCCGTCCCCCGGATTGTCGGATCTTATCAAGCATATTGCGCGTGATGTGGCTTAGCTTCTCTTTTGTATAGACGCCTTTACTGACACCGGCCTGATTGGATATGATAAAAACCGTGAAATGCTCCTTAGTAAGGGTCCGCAGGGCCTCTAAGGAACCGGGGATAAAATGGAATTCCTTGAGTTTCGTGACATATTTTCCCTTGCCCGGAAACTCGTTGATCACTCCATCTCTATCGAGGAAGACTAGTTTCATATCTCTACTTCTGCCTTTTCATTTCCAAGTATTTCAGATAGCTCATCAGCTGATAGAATGAATCAAAATAGGCGATGAGAAAGCCGTACATCCCATCCTTGTATCCCTTTTTACGAATGTACCGCCGGGGAAACCGGTCGAGCATGCGCCAGAGCGCCCTGCCAAACGACATGTTTCTGTTGGTGGCGATCCATTTCTGCGCCTCGAGCGTCGTCTGTCGGTTGACGCTCGCCAGGAAATGTTCGATGTCCGGATATCCTTTGTGAATAATATCTTTGGTCAGGTGTCCTTCAGTTTTCCCGGGGGCAAGGATCGCCCGCGGATGAACACCAACTTCTTCATACTTGAAATATTCCTTTTTAAAAAGCCGGATCTTGCTGGCCGGATACCAACCCGAGTGCTGGATCCACGTTTTGCCGATATAGGTTTTGAGGGGAATCGAAAAACAGCTGTGCGACGTGCCGGCCAAAGAGTTCACAATCTCTTCTTTTAACTCCGGGGTGGCCTGCTCATCGGCATCGAGGATCATCACCCAGGGATTTCGCGCCTGCGCGTGCGCCCAGTTGCGGTGGATGCCTTCATTGTCCATCCTGCGCCGCAACACCTTATCGGTGTACCGGCGCGCGCGTTCGACTGTCTTGTCCGAACTTTCATCATCGACTACGATGATCTCATCGGCCCATCCGTGCACGCTGCCTAAACATTCGTCGATATTCTTCTCTTCGTTTTTAGTGATGACTACAACGCTGACCGGGACCTTGCTCATTTTTAGCTTTCAGTCGTCAGTCTTCAGTCTTCAGTCTTCAGCTGATGACCGACGACTGATGACTGATGACTAGTCCTTTCAAATTTTCACACACGTATTCAATTTGTTCTTTTTTCATATGCGGGAACATCGGCAGCGACAAAATTTCTTTGGCAATCCTCTCCGCGACAGGAAAATCTCCCTTTTTGTATCCGAGATCCGCGTACGCCTCCTGCATATGCAAAGAGATCGGATAATGGATCAAAACCCCGATGCCTCTGGCTTTCATTGCTTCGCAAATTTTATCCCGGCTGGGAACGCGCACCGCGTAGGTCTGGAAGACATGCGTGCGGTCCTTTTGGATGGTCGGTGTGACGATGCCATCGGCGTTCTTGAGCAGCTTGCCGTAATGGGCGGCAACGTCGTTACGCATCTTGTTCCACTGGTCCAGCAGCGGCAATTTCGCGGACAAGACGACCGCCTGGACGGTATCAAGGCGCGAATTGTGCCCCTTGATCTTATGGTCATAGCGCCCCACGCGGCCGTAATCGCGCAACATGAGCGTTTTCTCGTACAATGATTTGTTACCGGTGACGACCATGCCGCCGTCGCCGAAAGCGCCCAAACTCTTGGTGGGATAAAAGCTGAAGCACGCAATCGTCCCCAGCGCGCCGGCTTTTTTGCCGTTATATGTCGCCCCGTGCGCCTGGCAAGCATCCTCAACAACGGCAATATTATGCTTTTTCGCGATCGCGTTGATCTCTTTGATGTTCGCCGGCTGGCCGTAAATGTGCACCGGGATGACCGCTTTGGTCTTTTTAGTGATGGCTGCTTCAAAGCGCGCGGGATCGATATTGTACGTTTGTTCCTCGCTATCGACAAACACGGGTTTGGCACCAGTATAAGAAACGCAAAGGGCGGTGGCGATGAACGTGAAGGTCGGGACAATGACCTCATCTCCGGGGCCGATCTCAAGGGCAAGCATGGCCAGATACAACGCGTCGGTCCCGGAATTAACTCCCACGGCGTATGAGGCGTCGCAATAGCGGGCGAAGTCTTCCTCAAACGCCTTCTCCTGTGGCCCTAAAATAAAACTGCCGTCCTCGAAGACCTTTTTGAGGCCGGTGTCGATCTTGTCTTTGATCGCGTGATATTGTTCACTAAAATCCACGAATGGAACGTTCATAAAACCGCTTCAACCTTTCTGAACACTTCTTCAACAGCCAGATCATTCAAGCAACGGATATGCTCGCATTTTGCCCTGCGGAATCTTCGGTAACACGGCTGACAGGCCAGATTTTTTTTGACAACCGTATGCCCGGCAACAGGATACGGACCGTAAACAACATCGTCGACCGGCCCGAAGATAGAAACCGTCTTGCTTCCGGTCGCCACAGCCACGTGCAAAGAACCGCCATCGTTGGCGACGATCAGCGAACACTGCCGGGTTAGCGCCGCGAATTGGCTTAAAGATGTCTTCCCGCACGCCGAAAGGCAGGGATGACGCATTTTACTGACGATCTCCTGGCATAATTGTGATTCCGCCGGGCCACCCATCAGTATAATTTGCGCGTTGGATTTTTCAATCAATTTGTCAGCTAATTTCGCGAAGTATTCCGCCGGCCAGCGCTTATACACCGCCTCTTTCCCCCAGCTTTCTCCGCCTCCGGGAACAAGGCCAATGACCGGACCCCTTCCGGAAACACCATTTTCTTTCAGAAATCCCGAGGCCCAATCCGTGTCTTCTTTGACCACGGACAATTCCAAAGCCCGGTGCGCGACCGGCACGCCGATTTCCCGCAAAAGATCCAGATAATACTCGACCACATGTTTATCTTCATAGCCTTTAAACGGGATTTTTTTATTAAGGAAAAAACCACGGCGCTTGTAATCAAAACCCACCCGGTAAGGAATACCGATCCGCCAGGTCAAAAAGGCAGTAAACCCGCTCAAGGAAACGTCCAGAACGATGTCGAAATGCTCGTCTTTGATGCCCTGTACAAAGGCCCCGAACACTTTCCAGTATTGCCATTTTGAACGTTTATAAATGAGATTCAGCTCATCGCGCGCGTAAATAAAGATCCGGTTGACTTGGGGATTGTGCTCCAGAAGAGGGCTCGTCCGGCGATTGCACAGATATCCGATGTAGGCGTCGGGATACGCTGCCTTGAGGTTGCTGATAAGTGGCGTGGTGAACAATACATCGCCGATGCCAAAGGTATTGATGATCAAAATTTTTTTCGGGGGATCGCGCCGCATCCTAAATGATCCTCATCCATTTTCCCAGTTTCCTTTTCACCGCCGCTTTATAGATGATGCTGGCAATGGCGGTGTCCTGGATGGCGAGGCCGGTGGAGTCAAAGACGCTCACCTGGCTTGGGCTGGCCCTTCCCTTTTTCTTTCCGGCAACGACTTCGCCCAAAGTCGCGTAAATATCTTTTGGCTTAAAAATTCCCTTCGTAACAGGCACATTGATCTCGCCGCTGTGGCTGGCTTGCTCCGGATCATCGACCACCACCCTGGCCCGTTTTAAGATCTTTGGGTCCAGCTCTTCTTTCCCCGGCGCGTCGGCGCCGATCGCGTTGATGTGCGTGCCGTCTTTGATCCATGACGACTGGACGATCGGCTTGCGCGACGGTGTTGTTGTCACCACAATGTCCGCCCCCTCCACACATTCCTGAATGTTCGCAGCGGCGGTCATGGCCTCGCCGGATTTTTTCATCGCGCGGATGAATCGTGTGGCCAAAACTCTTTGGTGACCCCACACGCGTATTTCTTTGATCTTAAATATTTCACGCAAAGCAACGAGCTGCGCGCGCGCCTGCACGCCACAGCCAACCAGCGCTACGACACTCGAATTTTTTCGCGCCAGATATTTGGCCGCCACCGCCCCGCCCGCGCCAGTGCGTAAACTCGTCGCGAGCGTCCCGTCCATGATCGCCAGAGGAAAACCGGTTTTGGGATCGCTGACGATCAAAATGGCCATGACCGCCGGCAACCCGAAAACAGCGTTATCGGGATGAGCGTTGACCCATTTGAGCGTACAGAGTTTAAATTTACGCACGTAGGAAGGCATGGCGCGAAAATCCCCCGCGAATTCCGGAAGATCGAGATAGATCTTCGGCGGCATCCGCGCGCGGCCAAGGCCGTATTCGCAAAACGCCTCCTCGACCGCTCCAATGGCGCTTTTGACATCGACCAGCCCGGCGACGTCTTTTGAAGTAAGGATCAAGGTTTTAAACATCGATTACAGTTTAAAATGCTGACGGGATTGGATTAAGACCGAAGATACCGCTTGGGAGAATGTCTGTTGAACACAGTTGAGGAATTTTAAATAGGCGTCAAAAGACGGGAGCGCCTCCTGTACACGCGTTTGCCGGAAGGCATCCCTTCTATTCGCATTTCGGGCATCCTGAAGGATTTCTTGTTTTTCTGCGGGGCTAAGCATTTTTGATTCTTCCTAGCAGTTCATCCAATTCATCTTGCCGGTTAAAAAGAGAAAAATATTCCCGTAAAAGCTTTAAATCCAACTTGCCCGCGTGACGCTTCAAAAGCTCTTCGATATCCGCCAGATCACGCGCGCTGCGGCTGGGGTCATTGGCGCTGGCCTGGACCTTCAGGCCGATAATGTCTTCGGGTGTGATGACTTTGACCTTAAATTGCCCCTTCAGTATGTCACATTCTTGCGCTCTTTTCAACATGTTCTTGGTGTAGCTGCGGTGCGCCAGCAGAAAGTCGATCTGGCCCAAGTCCTTGAGAGCGCTTTTGAAATTGACGACATCTTCGCTTTCATGCAAGACCTCATAACCGATGCTCAAGAGCAGTTTCCTAGCTTTCGGCATATCTATTTTAAGGATAAGGATGTCAATGTCCTGTGTCGCCCGGCTGTAACCGGCGGCATGGAGCGCGAACCCGCCCATCAGGGCGTAACGTATGCCGTATTTCTGGAAATTTTCCAGCAGGAATGTTAAGACTTTTTCGAAATTCATTACCCTCACCAATCGATGGGAAAATAATCCTTAAGGAATTTACCACACCAGTGTTTCCCGGTAAGAATGCCATCAAAAAACGGGTCGCATACCCGCGCGGCGCCGTCGACGATATCCAGGGGAGGCTGAAAATCATGCACCTGTTGTTTGCGTTGGGAAAGCGCGAAGGGGTCTTCGTCCGTGACCCAGCCGGTATCGACCGAATTCATAAAAATGCCGGATTTGACCAGGTCGCTCGCCGAGGTGTGGGTCAACATATTCAGCGCCGCCTTAGCCATATTGGTATGCGGATGGCGGTCGGTCTTGACGTAACGCAGAAATTTCCCTTCCATCGCCGAGACATTGACGATATGTTTCTGCCCCGTGTTATCGCGTTTCATCATCGTTGACAAGCGATTGCACAGAACAAAAGGCGCGATCGCGTTAACGAGCTGTAATTCCAAAAGTTCAGCCGTCGGGACTTCACCCAACCGTAAACGCCAGGTGTTCATTTCCCGCAAGTCCACCTGCTGCAGGTCAGCATCGAGCTTACCCTTAGGGAAAACCTGTTCCGCGGGCAAAGCATGATCGTAGGAATAAGGGATTTGCGAAAGCGCGGCGGAAGCGGACAACCCGATCCCCTGGATTTTCCCGGTCCAAGCGACCGCGGGCACCAAGTCCGTGACCGGATTCGCGTGCGTGTAGGACATCAATTCTTTTTTGCACGTATCGAAAGGACGCAAAAGCTGCTGCACGCCGTCGGGCAACTCCGCGATCCTTTTGGTCTCGTTTTCCATCAGGTGGCCATAAAAGCCCGGCGGACGGCGCACCGTTTGCGCCGCGTTATTGATCAAAATATCCAGCCGGTCGTATTTCTGCTCGATATAATTGCAAAAGATCTCGATGCTGGGCGTGTGGCGCAGGTCCAGGCCATAAATGTGCAGCCGGTCGCTCCATTGGGGAAAATCCGCTTCGCGGGAATAACGCAGCGCCGAATCGATGGGAAAACGCGTGGTCGCGATGACACGGGCGCCGGCGCGCAGCATCATCAGTGTCGCCTGATACCCGATCTTCAAACGCGAGCCGGTGATCAAAGCGACCCGCCCCTTCAGAGAGGTCGTTTGAAAACGTTTGGCGTAATTGAACTGCGCGCAGCTCGGACACATCGCGTCATAAAAAAAGTGCACCAGGGTAAAGGGGCGTTTACAGACATAACAATCGCGCGGCGAGACCAATTCAAGTTCTTTGAATTTCCCCCGGACGCCCTCATCGGTTATTTGCAACGGCGCGGTAAAGACCGCTGATTCCCGCGCGCTGCGGATACCGGTCGAGGCGCGCAGGCGCCGCTCGTAATTGACGACGCGCTGGCGTTTGATGCGCCGGCTGTCGCGTTTGCGCTTACGGATCTCATCACGCTGTGGCCGCGAAAGCTGTCCGGCCGCGGTAATAAGGGCAACGCGCAGCTCCGGGGACAGATGGGCCAACTCGACGCTGTTTTTGACCAAGTCGTCCAAAATCGCAACGCACGCGCGTATCTCTTCTTCGGAATATTTTGCTTCGGTTATTTTCGCGATATTATTCATTCCCTAAAGGCCCGGACAACTATCATCCACTTTTTGTTTACCACTTATCCCGAGAAATTTCCTTGAAATTTCCGGGACTTTACCCTTGAAATCGCTGATGCGATTTCTAAGGGCAGCTTACCACTGATCACTTTTTTATCAATAATATTTCACCTTCTTTTTGGGATCATTCCAGGGGATGATGGTCACATCGTCCTTGCGGATAAAGACGTCGCCTTCTTCGCTCACGTTCCACTCGTGAAAATGTTCCGGATAGACCACGATCTCGACCAAAGGCAGGCTGCGCATATCTTTGGCCATGCGGTTTAAATGTTTTTGAAAGATCTCGACGTCCTTTTCTTCTTTCACGAACACAAAATGCGCCTGACGGTATTTCTTAAAAAGTTTCTCGATCTTGGGGACCGACACATTGCCCACTTCAGCCCAAAAGACCATGGTCCCGTCGTAACTGAAGGCGTTTAAATCCGGCTGGAAACGGTCATCGAGCTTGGCCTCAACGCGGATGGTGGGGTACTCTTTGTGATAAAGCGCATAGACCAAGGCCTTCGCAAAAGGATGGAATTCCGACTCATGAGCGAGCTTGTTAAAAACGATCCGTTTGTCTTTAAAACGAAAGGTGTACTTGCGGTTATGTTCGACCATTAAATGTAGCGATGGATAAAGCGCATAAGCTTTTCGATATCGAAGGGTTTCATCAGATAATCCGTCGCCTTTTGGGACTGCGATTCGATGAGCGAGGAGGTTTCCCGGTTCGCGGTGAGCATCACAACCGGCAATTCGCGCGTGACCATATCCGCATCACTGCGGATCGCTTTTAACACCTGCCAGCCGTCGATCTTTGGCATCACGATGTCCAAAAGCACCAGGTCGGGCTTCTCGGACCTTACCTTGCGCAGGCCTTCCTCCCCGTCTACAGCTATGATCACTGTATATCCCCGGGATGTCAGCGAAGACTGCACCGCTTCGCGGATATCCGCTTCATCCTCGACCATCAGGATCTTCTTAGACATTTTTGATGGCCCCCTGCTTTTTGAGCGTCTCGACCAATTTTTTGACATCCTGCGAGCGGCGCTTGGGGCATACCAGCATCGCGTCAGGCGTGTCGATGATGATCAGGTCTTGAATTCCGATGGCGGCAGTGACGCGCGCGTTAGCCCAGATGAAAGTATTGCGACAATCCAAGGAAAGGACGTTTCCTTTCATAGTGTTCCCCGCTTTGTCTTTGGGCAAGATCTCCGCCAGCGATTCCCAGCTCCCCAAATCCGACCAACCGATATCCGCGGCAACGGCGGCCACGTTCTTTGCCTTCTCTAGAATACCGTAGTCGATGGAAATGGCGGGCAATCTGGACCACGCCTTCAACATATTCCCGCGCGCGGCATAGATCGACGGCAAATATTTCCGGAACGCCTCAAGGATCGCTTGCGTTTTCCAGACGAACATGCCGCTGTTCCAAAGGTAGGCACGGCTTCTTGTGAATTGTTTGGCCTTGGCCAGATCAGGCTTTTCGATAAATCGCTCAACGCACAAAATACCAGCGGTCTTTTTGATTTTCAAATATCCATAACCGGTCTCGGGGCGCGTTGGAACAATGCCAAAGGTGACCAGATGATTTGCCCTTGCCAATTTGACCGCTTTTTCCAGCGCGCTCAGAAACCGCGACGTGCTTTGAATCAAATGATCCGATGGCAAAACGGCCATGACCGCCCGCGGATCGCGCGCGTGGATGCGTGCCGCGGCCCAGCCGATGGCGGGCGCGGTATTTTTTCCTTGAGGTTCCCATAAAATCTGCGACAGGCGGATCCCTAAGCCAGTGGCCTGGCGCTTGATCTCTTTTTGATGACTACGGTTGGCAACGATCCAGATATTTGAGGCAGGCACCTTTGGCGCGACGCGGCGGATCGTCTGACGCAACAAGCTTTCTTTGCCAACAAGCTCCAGGAACTGTTTTGGCCAGTTTTGCCGGCTTGCCGGCCAGAATCGCGTACCGGAACCACCAGCGAGAATCACTGCATGTAAATTTGAGTTTGAACTCATTTTTCGTATCCCGTATCCCGTATCTCGTATTCCGTCGAAATACGGAATACGGACGACGAGATACTAAACAATCTTCTCTTTCACTCTCTTCCCCGTCTTATATCTCGCCCGAAACCATTTCGCCGGAAACCACCAATATTTACGGTCGATACTTCTTTTGTCTTGTGCGCTCAACGGATGCGCCGCGATCCGTTCTTCCATCACCTTGGGATGCGTGCCGAAATAGACCGGGAAACGATTTAAATCGCCATACGAATATTCTTTCGGCGGTTCATCTTCCAGGGATACAAATCCGATCTCGGCAGCGTTCACGCGCCGCTGGGCCATCACCTCCTGCGGCTGTACCCAACCGTAATGGTAGACAAAACAGCCCGTGTTCTGCCGGCGCAGGTCTTGGCCGTCTTTGCGCGCGAATCCGTAGGCGTCGCCGACGGATTCGATCATGCCGTTATTACGGATGATCCTATCCTGCTTCTGATACCAGCCCTGGTCAATACGGTAGCGATAATAACTGCCATAAAAATGCAGCCACTGGAATCGCAACGCATCCACGCTGGGATCGTCCTGACACCGCGCCATGGCCTCTTTTATTTTTTCCAGATCGTCTTCGTGGATCACCTCATCGGACTGCAGATAAAATGCCCAGTCCCCGTGGCAGGCATCAAGCGCCAGGTTCGTCTGGTACGAAAGGACTTGAGATTTTTGCGACATGTCCCATTCATTTTCGATGATGCGGATCTTGTCGCTGCCGATCGATTGGATCAGATCGAGCGTTTCATCCTCGGATTCCCCGACGTTGACGATGAATTCATCGCAGATCGGCAAGATCGAGCGGATCGATTCGACCGCCGGATAATTGAATTTGACCGCGTTACGGACTATCGTAAAACCGCTGATTTTCATAGTAACCTGATTTTGAGGTTAAAAAAAGTTGCAATATGTTGGAAGGGGTTGAAAAATGTTGCAAAAGTTTCATGAAGTTAATTTTCCTGCAACCTTTTTTAACATTTTTCCTCTTGTAACCTTTTCAAATCTCTTTCAACGTTTTCTAACCTTTATATACTTCTTCATACACCCGCAGTGTTTTTCTCGCCGTTTCCTGGTTGTTGAACCCTTGCGCCCGCGCGAGGGCTTTGTGCTTCAAGTTATTTCGAAAATTGGTGTCCTGGAGGACCCTGCCGACGGAGCGCGCGATCGCGCCGGAATCATGAGGATCGACGGTGAGCGCGGCATCGCCGGCTAACTCCGGGCACGACGATACATCCGAGGTCACCACCGCCGCCCCGCAGCTGAAGGCCTCCAGGATCGGGTACCCGAACCCTTCGTAGAACGACGGGAATACGAACACCTCCGCAAGATTGTAAAAAAACCGCAATTCGTCATTAGAAACGAACCCCAGAAAGATGACATCGTCCTTGATCCCCAAATGCTCGATCAATCCGGCCAATCCCTCCCCCTTCCAGCCGGCCATGCCGACCACGACAAGCTTGCCCTCAAAAAATCTTCTTTCTTTCAGCCACGCAAAGGCCTCCAATAACCCCTGAAGATTCTTGCGGGGTTCAATAGTACCGACAAAAAGAATGAACGGCCCCTTCACGCCCTTCTCCCGCAGGATATTTCCGGCGGAAGGGAGCTCCCACTGCGGCAGGGGATAAAAATTGTTCGTGTCAACGCCCTGGTAAACATAACAAGACTTGTCTTTGGCCTCGGGGAAATACCGGCAAAGGTCATTCTGTGTGCTTCGTGAACTGCAAATGATCCGTGCGGCCCGCGGGATAAAAGATTGGAACTGCGCGTCAGAAAGCGCGATGGTTTCCAGCGTATGCCCTTCCGGATACGTTTTATAGATCAGATCGTGCACGGTCACAATAAGCCGGGTATCTAATTCCGGCGGAACTTCCGGTGATGGCGCATGATAAATATCAACGGATCTTAACGTCTTGGCCGCGCCGCGCTTGAGCCAATCGAACTTGACCGAGAAATTCGCCGCGTCACGGCGGGTGATCTTTGATTTAATCTCGCGCCAGCCTCTGGTCGTGTAGAGCGAATACCGGTTGGCCGCGTCGATCTCGGAAAGTGATGCCACCAGACTCGACGCGTAGCGCCCGATCCCCGTGAATTGTTTCTTTGAGAATGAGCGGCAATTAATAGCGATGTGCATTGTCTAAGGTTTGATCCCCTTTGCGCGAAGAAATTCTTCCGTTACCTGCACCACATAATCGAGATCTTTGAGCTCAATGTCCTGATGAATACCGATGTGCGTACCGTTGTTGGAACAATACTCGGCTTCAGGGAAATCGCCGAGTTTTTTGCCCAGGAAGGCGTAACTGGGACATTGTGTAGGGATGGAATAAAAAAGGTTACGTGAATCTACACCGGCACGATCAAGATAGCTGACGAATTCGTCTTTGGTAAATCCCGCCTTTTCTCTGACGATGATCGAAAACGCGTGCGGGCCGATTCTTTCATGCGGCTCTTCTTTAATCGTGATGAAATGCTTTTCGAATCTTTTGAATTTGTCGACAAGATACAAGAGGTTGCGCCGGCGTTTCTCCAGGATCTGGCTGAATATCTTGATGTTCCCTAAACCGACGGCCGCTTCCAGCTCGTTCATCTTGGCGGAGAACCCGATGCGCCGGAACTCAAATTTCCCAATGATGCCATGATTGCGCAGCGACCGTAACGCCTCCGCCATGGCCGCGTCATTGGTGATCACGATGCCGCCTTCAATGGTGGTGATAATGTGCGCCGCGTACAAACTAAAGGCCGCCATGTCGCCGATCGCGCCGATCTTCTTGCCCTTATATTCCGCGCCGTGCGCCTCCGCCGCGTCTTCGATGACATATAATTTGCGCTTTTTAGCGATGCGCAGGATCGCGTCCATATCCGCGGGCTTGCCCATCAAATGGACCGGCATGATCGCGCGGGTTCTTGGCGTGATCGCCGCTTCGATTCTTTTGGGATCGATATTCAACGTTTCACGTTCGACGTCGACGAAAACCGGCGTAAATCCTGCCTGCAGCACGGCGTTGCCCGTAGCGATAAAGGTCAGCGCCGGAACGATGATCTCATCTCCGCGCTTGGCGCCGTGATCGTACAAAACCGCGCAGGCAAGCGCGTCGGCGTCGGTGCCGCTGCTGACCGCCACGGCGTATTTAACGCCAAAAAGCGCGGCGAATTTTTCCTCGAATTCCTGGACGAATTTCCCGCGGGTCAGCCAGTTGGAATCGAGCGCCTGATTGATCAGTTCGCGCGCATCTTTGGTGACCGAAACCGTACCGAAAGGAACTTTATATTTCGCTTTTGCCGATAACGTCGCGCTTTTAGCCGTATCGATCTTCACTGCTGTGGCCTTTCCAGCGCTTGCCGGGCCGCTTCATAGCGCTCGGGCGTGCCGATGTCGTAAAATTCCTGGTCCGCGTAAAACCCGTAAAACCCTTTACCCACCAACGCCGGGAAAACATCATGTTCCAGCGAGAACCTTTTTGCATCGGGCATAAACAGGAAAACATCCTCATTGAAACAATATACCCCCGCGTTGACACCGTGTCCGCCCTGGACAGGGTCCTTTTCCTGGAACTTCACGATCTTCACGTCATCATCCAGAAAGATATTTCCAAAGGCGCTCACGTCCTGGGCCCGGGAGATCACCACCGACGCGCGGGCGAGCTTGGACTGGTGAAAATCCAGAAGCGCGTTGAGATCGACCGCGCAAAACGAATCGCCGTTAAAAACCATGAAGGGGTCGCTTTCGATAAAATACCAGGCATTCTTGAGCGCGCCACCAGTGCCCAGAGGATCAGATTCCCTCGAAAACTCGAACGTCAGACCTTGGGGATTTTCACGGTAATAATTTTCCACTTGTTCAGCCTTGTGCCCGGTGCATAAAATGACGCGCTGGATGCCCTGATTCTTAAGATGCGCGATCAAGATGTCCAGAAACGGCCGGCCGCTGACATTCGCCATGACTTTAGAGGTCTTGGACACAACCGGCTTCAGACGTTTGCCGAAGCCGCCACAAAGGATCACAGCATCCGTTTTGTTTAACATGGCTATTTCCCGTTGGGTTGATAGAAAATGATCTGACTTCCCAGGTTTTCAAAACTGAAAGGGACCAGCAGCAATTTCTTGAATTTTTCCTTGAATGTTTTTTGTTTCGAAGGCGGAACAAAAAACAGCACGAACCCCCCGCCTCCGGCGCCCAGCAGCTTGCCGCCGATGGCCCCCGCGCGTATGGCCGTGTCATAAAGGGCATCGATATGTGACGTTGAGATCTTGGCGGATAGTTCTCGCTTTATCTTCCAGCTCTCATACATCAGTTTGCCGAATTTCTCCAGGTCCCCTTTGTTCAAAATATCCAGCGCCTGGAAGGCCATGTCATACATCGTGGTGAGTTCAAATTGCTTGTTAGGAATATTGTCGATCTGGTGTTTGGCGATTTCCGAGGCATTGCGCGAAAATCCGGTAAAATACAGCATCAGATGGTCCTGCAGCTTTTTGAGCGTATCCGCCGCGACGGTGATGCTCCTGACCTGCATATGATTATCCCCGCCGAACTCGATAAAGTTAAACCCGCCATAAGCGGCCAGCGTCTGGTCCTGGCAGCCGACGTTTTCATGGCACATCTGCTGTTCCACATAAATGGCTTCCTTGGCCAGGCGTTCTTTGGTCAGCATCGTGCCCTTCATCGCGTATAAGGCATTGAGCAACCCGACGGTAAACGCGGAACTGGAACCCAAGCCCGTGCGTGCCGGCAGATCCCCATCATGATGGATCTCCACCCCTTCGCGGACCTTCATGAACTTCAGGACTTCACGCACCGCCGGATGGTTGATCTCGCTGACCTTGTGAACGTGTTCCATTTTGGAATAAATGATCCGGGACTTGTGCTCAAAAAATGGCGGGAGATACCGGCAGCTGATATAACAATACTTGTTGATGGTCGTCGCTAAAACGGCGCCTTTGTGGTCGTTGAACCACGCGGGATAATCCGTGCCGCCGCCGAAAAATGAAATACGAAACGGTGTCCGGCTGATGATCATGGGGTGGCCACTTTCTGTTCCAGGATCTTGCGTTTGAGTTTGATCTTGGTCGAGCGCAGTGTTTCGTCAACGGCGATCTGTCCAAACCTTTCTTTCAGTAAAGCCAAAAACGCCGGGCTGGTATGATATTTCATCCAGGCCTTGTCGCGGAATTCCAGCACCTGCTCGGCGGTCAAATATTTCGTGGGCAACGGCTGCGTATAATAGGAATGCTGGGAAAATCCGGCGTAACGGTCGGGGAGCTTCCACCCCTTTTTCTTCGCCTCGCCATACAAGGGACTGCCCGGATAAGCCATGGCCGAATAAAAATTCGCCTCTTCCGTATTCATCTCGAGGGCCAGATCAAGTGTTGTCTGCATCGTGGCCAGATCATCCTCGGGCAGGCCGAAGATATAATTGGCGATCACGTTGATGTCGTGCTCACGGATCTTCTTAACGACAGAACGGATATCCACGTCTTCAAAGCGTCCTTTGGTCACGTCCTTGCGCACCCGGGTGTTGCCGCTTTCGATGCCCAGCGCCAGCCAGTTGACGCCCGCTTTTTTAAGCGTCTCCAGATACTGCTCCTTGACCGTGTCGACGCGCGAATAACACCAGATGTTGAATTTGTATCCGCGCGCGATGATCAGTTCGCAGAGTTTCATGAAATGGGTGGGGTTGAGCACAAAAAGCTCGTCGGCGATCTTGATATTCTTGATGCCCAGCTTCGCGAAGTGGTCAAAATCCCGGATGATGAAATTCGGGTCCCAATAACGGAATACCGCGCTGCCGTCGGAATATTCGTTCTCCTGGCGGTTGATGATATTGATCATGCAAAACGAACATTTCATCGGGCATCCCAGGCTCGTGTAGAGAGCGGCAAATGGCTGGCGCTCGCAATTGTTCGAATACGAATGCCACAGCGAGGTGCGATAGCGCTCCATCGGCAACTTGTCCCAGGCGACCCCCGGCATCTCCTCCGGTAAATCCTGTTTGGGCACAATGGGCGAAGGATGATTAAGAACGACTTTGCCGTTGTCGCGGTAACCGAGGCCATTGACCTGGTCCAGCTTGTCGCGCAAATTTGTTTTCAACAAATTAGAAATCGTATACACCCCTTCATTCTGGCAGACAAAGTCGATGCAGGAATGATTTTCCAAAACTTCACGCGACAGTGCCGCGACATGGCCGCCGACAAAAAGAATCTTGGTTTGCGGAAACTCCGCTTTGAGCATTTCGGCTAAAGCAACCGCGCCGTCCATGTTCTGCGAGCTTGCCGAAGGCTGCTGGCCGTAGACCACAAAACAGCTCACCTTAGGGTTCGCTTCCTTGATCTTGGCCACGGACTGCGCCTCATCCATGTGCCAGGCCTCGCAATCAAGGATGTCGACGTTAAAACCTTTCTTCTGACAATGCGCGGCGAGCATCCCCGCCCAGATCGGCGGTTCGATGGCGGAGAAATCCTTACTAAGATCCTGATATATCTTTTTGGAGGCGTTGGGATGGATAAAAAGAATGTCTAATCGGCTCATGGCATTAAACGTTCGTCAGGTGGCTGGTCATGGAACGGTTCGCGTTAATAACGGTAAACCCTTTGATCAATTCCTGGATCCCCGCCGAAAGAGATACTTGCGGACGGAATCCTGTCTTTTCGATCTTTTCATTGCTGACGATATAGTCCCTCTTGTCCGGATCTTTTCCCGTTTTGGATTCTGTAAACTTGAAATCGGGGACGTGTTTTTTGATCGCCTCACACAGTTCCAGTTTGCTCAAATTGGCGTCGCTTAAGCCCACGTTATACGCCTGGCCCTTGACCTTATCGAAATTTGTGAGCATGTGCAAAAAGGCGTGCGCGACATCCCGGACATGGATGAAATTGCGCTTAAAGTGGGGTTCAAAAAGCTCGATATAACCTTCCTTCACGGCCCGGAAGGTAAAATCGTTAACCAATAGATCGAGGCGCATCCGCGGGGATACGCCAAAGGCCGTGGCCAGACGCAACGTCACACCGTTTCCAGCGCCAAGCACTGCTTCTTCGGCCTGGACTTTGAGCCGGCCATATAAAGAGATCGGTCGCAAAGGCGTTTCCTCCGTGCAAAACTTCCCCTTTTCGCCTATCCCGTAACCGCTGTTCGTCGTCGGATAAATGATCATTTGGCTTTTGCTGCGCAGTTTTAAAATCAGCTTCAACGCGTCCAAAATGATCTCCTTTGCTTCTTGCGGCTTCTTGTCGCACAAAGGTGCGCCGGTCAAACACGCCAACGGGAAAATGGCGTCAGATCTTTTGATGAGCTCACCCAGCAATTTTTCATCGCGCGCGTCGCCGCGGACGATGGCCAGCCCCGGATAATGACAGCAATCCAAAAGCGAAGTTTGGTCGTACATAAAATTATCCACGACCGTTACCTTATGTCCGGCCGCCAAAAGCTGCGGAACCATGACCGAACCGAGGTATCCGGCTCCGCCGGTAACTAAAATATTCATCTCTTTGACTCCTTCAAATACATTTCGTGCGTTTTTCGAATGCCCTCTTCCAGTGAAACCTTGGGCCGCCAGCCCAGCTGTGTCAGACGACTGCTGTCGAGAAGTTTGCGCATGGCCCCATCGGGCTTCGACGCGTCAAAAATGATCCTTCCCTTATATTCGCAGGCCCGCTGGATCATTTCGGCCAATTCCTTGATGGTCACATCGCTTCCCGAGCCGATATGGATGATCTCCTCACCCTGATAGCGTTCCATCAAGAAAAGACACGCGGCCACAAAATCATCCGCATACAAGAATTCCCGCCGCGGGGCGCCGGTGCCCCAGATAGTGACTTGTGGGCTGTTATTTTTGACGGCGTCCATGAATTTGCCCAGCAACGCTCCCAGCACATGGGCCGTTGCCGGATTTGTATCGCTACCGGGGCCATAGATCGTGGCGGGGATCGCGACGATCGCGTTTAAACCGTATTGCCGGCGATAGGCCTGACAAAGTTTGATACCGGCAATTTTGGCGACCGCGTACGCCTCGCTGGTCTTCTCCAGCGCACTGGTCAAAAGATATTCTTCCTTCATCGGCTGCGGGCATTCTTTAGGGTAAACGCAGGAGCTGGCCAAATAAAGCAGCTTCTTGACGCCGAATTTGCGCGCCGCGTACACGACATTGTTCTGGCTTTCCAGATTATGATAAATAAATTCCCCCGCCTGTTTCTGGTTGGCCTCGATGCCACCGGATCGTGTCGAGGTCAGGAAAACATATTCCGGCCTGTGTTCGGCGAAAAAATCATACACCGCCGGCTGAATGGCCGTGTTCAAAGCGATCGCTGAAGAGGAAAAAACGCGAGTGAAATGATTCGCCGCAAAATGATCCGTTAACGATTTTTCGATAATATCGTTATGACCAACGACTAAAATCTTCGAATCTTTATTCATTGTAGTGGTCAGTGGTCAGTGGTCAGTGGTCAGTGGTCAATGGTCAGTGCTTTTTCTGGACACTGATCACTTGCCACTGAACACCGTCCTCGTTTTCACTTCGTGTTATAAAAATTCCCGTGCTCGATAAGAAGTGTCGCCCGCGCGTCTTTGCGTTCCAGCGCGTGTTTATACGCCGGGAAAATCTCCTCCGGCTCATTAAGCTCAACGACCTCGATCCACGCAAACATCTTGCGAAAAGCTTCGGCAAAATTACCGATATGCTGATGCCCGGGATGGACCGGCGCATCCGGCCCTGTCGCGACCCGGATCAGGATCCGGGGCAAAACCGTATTGCCACTGATCGCTGGCATCTTGTCGATCATGTTCGACATATCGCCGGTGGCCAGCAAAAGAAAATTCTGCCGTGGATAAACGGAAATGGGCACGTACCCGGCCAGCGCTAACCCTAAAGTAAACTGCATCTGGAAACTTTCATTGATCGGCATCTCGAGGGCTTTCTCCGGTGCCACATCTTTTAAGGTCGAATACATGAATGTTCCCGGGCCGGCGACCGTCTGTCCGACAAATAAAGTCTTCGGCTGCTGCGCCACCCATTCCATCGTTCTTTTTAATTCGTCAAAATATTTCATGATTAAAATTTGATCTTCCAGCCCAACCCCGAATGAGGATAGGTGTTGGTGTACTTGAAATAGATGATCTTCTTCTCGTACTTCGTTCCTTTAAACCACGGCTCCGGGGAACCCCACACCGCGCGGGTATCCGTCATGACGCTTAAGCCATTATCGCAAACGATAAACGTGGCGGGCAGATCGAAATTAAACGCGTATTTGACCGCTTCGTGGAAGATCCCCGTCTCGGCGGACATGTCCCCGCAAAAAATAAACGCCCTTCCCTTTTTACCCTGGCGCTTGAGCGCCCAAGCGGTCCCGGTCGCCGTTCCCATCAAACTTCCCACGATCCCCGTACAAAAAACGTTATATTTTGGAAAACACAACGAGATGCTTTTACCGTCGATAATGGCCTGCTTGACCTCTTCACGCGGTACACCCTTTAAAAGCGCCAGCTCGTGGGAATCCCAATGCCCGAAGACATAATCTTCCGGGCCAATCACATTCTCCTGGAATATCTTGATAAGCGCT
>Ga0209726_10000816_pt1 | contig 55328 bp, 47 predicted proteins | sample Subgrocontami54m_FD_187453 | JGI IMG/M metagenome (GOLD analysis project Ga0209726, IMG submission 187453) | Subsurface groundwater microbial communities from S. Glens Falls, New York, USA - GMW46 contaminated, 5.4 m (SPAdes) (version 3) | ecosystem: Environmental > Aquatic > Deep subsurface >...
ATCTCGTGGGCATTCAATGCCACAGATTACCACCTCCCTGATCTAAAAAAGGGAAGACCGGCTTCGGATCATGCGCCGGTTCCATTCGCGACGATTCGGAACGTACTCTGCTGCCCGAAGGGTCGTGTACAGAAATGGCTAACGGAAAGTTGGAAAGTCTGATGGTCCCATTGAGTTCGCGAATTAGATCCCATATTTTTACAAGGGGATTCTCAAAGACGCTTAGTGCCGCAGTTGTCGTGGCTCTAACAGTAATACGAGCCTCTGGAACTATTACGGATGTGTGGGGCGTTGTGCTTGTGTTGGGAGCCTGCGCCTATGCCTTGAATCTTTTCGATTGGAAAAAATGGGGGATGCCTATCGTTGCGGCAATTGCCCAGATCGCTTTCGCATTTATGCACTTCTCGTTTTCATCTGTGATTACCTTCATGGCCGATTCCGGTGGATCTGGTTATAACTTCATGGATATCAAGGACTGGCTCATCAGCTGGGGAGTGCTCACTTTAAGCCTTCTCGCTACGGCTTCGGAGATTGGCAGGAGAATTCTCTCTACAAATGGAGAAGATGCGAGGCCGCGATGACACCGCCATTCGAGACAACATTCATTTTATTAACGGACATGGTAGGCTTTGCGGCACTTGTGTAAGCAGATTCTTCGCTTCGTTCAGAATGACATCTCCCAATCGTTTTTCAGCAACCTGTGAAGCCATGCCCTTACGGTCTACACCAAAAGTAAAAATGCTCTAAAAATTGTTTCGTTGCCGCACGTCTCGGGAACCGGGACCGGCGCAACCGGAGTAAGTCGTAACAAACGTTTTTCCCGCGTCAATCGTCAATACGCGGGATTGATCGACCGGATGCGGGGCAGGGCCAGATCGGGCATCGGCTTGGCCTGGAACAGGCGCAAACAAGGCCGGGCCAGCCAGCGAGCCCAGCGATTCGCGCCTTTCCTTCGCGCGCTGTCCGTAGCGATACCGGTGTTGGCATACATTTGGCGGTAAAGTTTGGAGATGAAGACAAACGCCAGCCTCGACTTCAGAGACTTGACGCAATGAGCGCGCTTCCATATCTCCGGTAAGCTGTAAAAGCTGTCCCAAACTCCTTGCGTGCGGCTGCGAATCTCATCCGGCTGCATCGTGGGATGGGGAGTATAGAGCTTGGGCCGGAGGGCGCCCGGAATCAACCAATAGCGTGTCACGGGAACCCCGTGAATTCGTTCCACCTTGTCTCCCAAATTCTCTTCCCAGCGTTGAAAATCGACGGTGCCGGGAAAAGGCGTCATGATCACGAACTGCGCGAACGTGAGATCCGCCTGCTTGGCAAGAGCGGCGGTAGCTTCAAAGGTGGCTGCGCGGTCCGTGGAGAGGCCGAAGATAAACGATCCGAGCACGTGCACGCCGTGGCGCTTGAAGGTTCGGAGGCGTTCCGCCAATTCGTCGCCGGAGGAGTTGAAATCCTTGTAGATCGCCTTCAGGCCTTCCGGCGTGACGGCTTCCACGCCGACCAAAGCGCCATTGATGTGGGCCTTGTGCATCGCATCGAGAAATTCCGGATCTTCCGCCGCTTCCATCGTGATCTGAGTGAAGAAGACCATATCGGAGGGAAGCTGTGCCAGGCGTTCCATCAGCTCGAAACGGTCCGCGCGCAGAGCCAGGAGTTCGGCCACCCGCTGCTCGTTATTCTGGCGCCGGGCCAGCGCGATATCGGTCAGCGTGACCGGATAGAAATTGTCGTCGGCCAGCGCGATAAAGCGGTAGCCCATCCGGCGTAGCTGGACGATCTCCGGTAATACCATGTCGGCGGAACGCTGGCGGGGTTGTTGGCCGTCGGTGCGCCACACGGAACAAAACGAGCAGTGCTTGGGACAGCCTCGCACGGTTTGAACCGAAGCCCACATATAACTCTTGGGCGGCGTGAGGTCCCATCGGGCCGGCAGAAATTGGCTGGCCGGGACGCGGCCGCCGTCGTAGATTGGCCGGGGACTTCCCTTGGCGCAGTCCGCCAGCGCGGCGCTCCAGACGACATCGCCGTCCCCCTTGACCACAGCATGGGCGGCGCCGAGTTCCTGCGCCTCTTCCGGATAGAGCGTGGCATGAATGCCGCCGTAGACGACCCAGGCGCCGCGCTCGCGGCTGAGCCGTCCTATTTCATAACCGCGAACGGCATTGGCCGTGTGGATGCCGATTCCCACAACGTCACCCTTATGAATGTTGGCCAGGTCCACCTGTTCCAGCGTTTCGTCGGTGACAATCGGATCGCCGTATTCGCGTGGCGTGGCGCCGGCCAGCACATAGAGCCAGCGGGGCGTGATGACACCCACTCCAAAGGAAAGTTCGCTGGGATTGATTAGATGAATGCGCACGGCTGGCACCTCCTCGTCGGTTACGGAGTAAAGTCAGATCCAAACGGATAAACGAAGGCCACAACAAGAAGGGCAAACGTCGCCAAATCATAACAGAGAATTACCGTTTTCCATAGAAATCGGCAGAATTGGCCGAAAGATAGGCTTTCGAATGGTAAAGTGAATGGCGCAGAGTACTGGCGTCCCCAGCGGGATTTGAACCCGCGTTACCGCCGTGAAAGGGCGATGTCCTAGGCCGGGCTAGACGATGGGGACCGGCGCGACTCCTATAAGATAGCAGAACGGATGGAAGGCTGGCAAAAGACAGGAGTCGGAAATCGGAATTGAGCATCGCTCTCATTCCGTCGCCGTTCGGCAGGCTCATGGATCGGCTCTCGCTCACCACTCTGAGCGGCGCCGAATGAGCGGCCCTGAGCCCTTCGATTGTGCTCACGATAAACTCCTCCGATGATCGGCTCGGATTCGGCGGGCTACTGCTCCGGCTCCGGTTCCGGTTCGGGGCCGCAGACGATGCGCGTCAGCGTTTCGAAGTGGTGACCCATGATCGCGAGCGTGATGGCGCGGTCGAAGGCGTGGCGGTAGCGGGTAGCGGCTTGCAGAAAGAACTTCCAGTAACTCCACTTGGAATGTCCCAGCAGGCCCTGCTTCAGCATGGAGCGGAGGAGCGCCATGTAGTCCGACATGCGCCGGGCGCTGCGGTGCGAGGGAGGAATCTGCGCCAGGAAGCGGCGGGCGCGGGCGTAGTAGGCGTCGGGATCGTAAATGCGGCGGAGGATGGAGCGGTAGCCCGCGATGAGCTTTTCCTGGTTCATCTTGGGAATGAAGTTGAGCCGGGTGTCCATGTTGTCGCCCGAAGCCTGGTCCACCAAGCGGCCTTCTTTCAGCAAGCGGCGGTAGAGCTGCGTGTTGGGCAGCGCGATCAGCATTCCCACCATGGCTAGAGGAATGGCGCTTTCCTCGATGAACTCCACCTGCTTGTCGAAGATCTCTTCCGGGTCGCTGTCGAAGCCGACGATGAAGCCGGCCATCACCTCCATACCGTAGCTCTGGATGCGCTGCACGCTTTCGAGCAGGCTGCGGCGCGTGTTCTGGAACTTCTGCGCCTCCTTGAGGCTCGCCTCGATCGGCGTTTCGATGCCCAGGAAGACGCGCGTGAAGCGGGCGTCCTTCATCATCTGCAACAGATCCAGATCGTCGGCCAGATTGAGCGAGGCCTCGGTGTAGAACGTGAAGGGCTGGCTGAGGCGGTTGTTCCACGCGGCCAGCTCCGGCAGCATCGCCTTAACCATTTTCTTGTTGCCGATGAAATTGTCATCCACGATGAAGACCGAGCCGCGCCACTTGCGCTCGCGAAGCTGGTCTAGCTCGGCCGTTACTTGCGCCGCCGACTTCGTCCGGGGCGTGCGTCCGTAGATCTCGATGATGTCGCAGAACTCGCAGTTGAAGGGACACCCGCGCGAGTACTGGATGGCCATGGCGCTGTAGTGGTTCAGGTTGATGAGGCTGATGTCGGGCTTGGGCGTCAGGTGGAGATCGGGCCGCTCGGCGGCCTCATAGAGCGGCTTCGCCGTGCCGCGCTCCAGTCCCTCGCACAGGTCGCCGATCAGCTCCTCGGCCTCGCCCTTGACGACGTGGTCGGCATGTTGCTCTAGCTCTGGAACGCTCGACGCCACCGGCCCCCCGATCACCGTTCTCAGCCCGCGCTTGCGGCAGCGGTCGAGGAGGCCGATCAGCTCCTCCTTATGGATCAACATGCCGCTGAGCATGGCGACATCGGCCCACGCCAGGTCCGCTTCCGTCAGCGGTCGGATGTTGGTATCGACCAGCCGCTTCTTCCAGTGTGGAGGAAACAGCGAGGCGATCGTCATCAGGCCTAGCGGTGGATAAAGCGACCGTTTCCCTTCAAACGGCAGGGCGTGCTTGAAACTCCAGTACGTATCCGGCCACTCCGGATAGATCAGCAATGCATTCATTTGGATCTCTCCCACCCTGCGACAGAGGCCGACAACAGAGGCATCTTCTATCTTAGGCTCGAAACCATTTCCTGACAACCCCCGAGCAGCCAGAGGCGCAAAAAGCGCGTGGAAAGTTGAATTTTGCGGATGAACGGGACATTTCAGATCACTTTCCACGATTGATCCACCATTGGCGTATAGAACTCCTGCGGTCGGCGATTCAGCACGAGTGGGATGAATCTAACGGAATCCCCGAAGGGGATAGACATGAATAGCCGGAGGCAGCGCCCCCGGTAGCGGCGATGAAGAAATCGATCCCAGGTCAGACCCCGAAACAAATAGTTGTCTGAAAAAATCCGGTTCGGGCAGTGGCGATAGCGATTTTCGAGAACTACTGAAAGGGTGGTTCGGAGCCGCTGTCTCTCTCGGAGAAGAAACTGTGCTCAGTTGGACCGAAATGAATATATACTTTCAAATGCCGGAAGGCCAAAAATTTAATTCCGGGCAATACCACTTCAATCTGTCCGGTTCACCGAACGATCGTGAGGCCAACGATGAACGAAAACGATCACCCCAAGGGAGCCTTACTCCTCATCGGTTTCTATATAGTGTTGCTGGCGATTTGCTGGCTCAACATTTATTTGCACCTTTGGGGAAGAGGGTGGCCGCGATGAAAACACCCTCCAAAATCTACCTTTACGAACTTTTTTGGATATTGCCCAGCTTGGCCATTCCAGTGGGTATGATCGCAGCCTTGCTGGTAACCTCGTTCGGCGCAAACATCCACCTTCCCGGACTGGAGGGGCGCGTCGATCCCACAAAACTCGAAAGCACGCCGCCATTTGACAAACCGGTAGTAGTGCAACTGAGTCCCGACCGGTACGAAGTTCACATGGTAGGCGAGACATGGTCGTTCGATCCGAGCGAAATCCGCGTCCCGGCTGGCGCGGAAGTGACATTTGTGGCCACCAGCCGCGACGTTGTGCATGGCTTGTTTATTCCCTATACGCACACGAATGTAATGCTGTTGCCGGGACAGATTTCCCGCGTGACAACCCGCTTCGACAAGCCCGGGACCTACCTCCTCCTTTGCCATGAGTATTGCGGGATCGGTCACCATACCATGTCGGGTACGATTCTCGTCGAAGCAAGCCCTAACAATTCCTCCGGAGAAGGGAAGTAGTGATGGCGACAGTTTCGGCAGCCACCGGCGCTGGGGACTTCCGGACCGAATACCAGGTGACCCAGGCATATCTCATCGTGGCTCTCGTGGCCCTGTTCGGCGGCGTCGTGACCGGACTTTTTCAGGGACTCGATAATGCGGGGATCAATCTCTACCCGCGTCTGGCCCCCGTCGTGCAGTCCTATTATCACGGCCTCACCATGCACGGCGTGCTGAACGTCCTGGTCTACACGACGTTTTTTATCTCCGGTTTTCTGCCGTTCATGACCGCTCGGGCGCTCAAAAGGCCTCTGGCCAGCGGAAAGCTGGCATGGGGAACGTTCTGGCTGATGCTTGCGGGGCTAGTTCTGGCCGCCATTCCGCTGGTGGGCAATCAGGCTACGGTCTTGTTTACTTTCTACCCGCCGATGCAGGCACACTGGGCATTCTACGTTGGTTTGACGCTCGTGGTCGTCGGAACGTGGCTGGTAACGCTAAACCTGGCTTTGACTTATCGCGCCTGGCGCCGTTCGCACCGCGGGGAGCCGACCCCGCTTGCTGCGTTCATGTCCCTGGTTACGTTCGCGATGTGGACGATTGCATCGCTGGGAATCGCCGCCGAGATGTTGTTCCTGGTAATTCCCTGGTCGCTTGGCTTGGTTGCGGGAACGGATGCGTTGCTCGCCCGAGTTCTTTTTTGGTTTACGGGTCACCCGATTGTTTATTTCTGGCTGCTGCCGGCTTACTTGTCATGGTACACATTGGTCCCGCGTCAGGCAGGCGGAAAGCTTTACAGCGATCCGTTAGCTCGTGTCTCGTTCATTATTTTCCTCGTGTTTTCGACGCCGCTTGGTTTTCACCATCAGTATGCGGATCCCGGGATAGGCGAGGGCTGGAAGTTCGTTCATGCCTTTCTCACCTTCACCGTATTCTTTCCCAGCTTGATGACCTTTTTCAATGTGGTGGCGTCGCTCGAAAGCGGCGGGCGCGCCCGCGGGGGCCGAGGCTGGGTGTCCTGGTTTTTTAAGTTACCCTGGGGCGATCCTTCACTCGCCTGCCAGATACTGGCGATGCTCACCTTCACATTCGGCGGAATCGGCGGGCTGATCAACGCCTCGGCGGATCTCGATCTCGTGGTGCACAATACGGCGTGGATCGCAGGGCACCTGCATCTGACCGTGGGCACGGCCGTCGCGCTGACCTACATGGGCATTACCTATTGGCTGGTGCCGGTGCTGTGGAACCGGGCGCTTTGGAGCCGCGGTCTGGCGCTCGCGCAGGCTTGGTTGTGGGTTTTTGGCATGCTCATTTTCTCGTATTCGCTGCACACGCTTGGCTTGCTGGGAATGCCCCGGCGAACGATGATGAGCGAAGCCACTTTCCTGCAGCCGGAGTGGAAAACCTACCTGACGATGGTGGGTATCGGGGGGGCGATTCTCTTCCTGAGCGCACTGCTCTACTTTTTGAATATGGTTCTTACCATGACGGTGTCGAAGCAACCCGCACCGGCGATGCCGGAGTTTGCCGAAGCGATCTCGGGTCCCGCGGAAGCGCCGGCCATACTCGACCGCTGGCCTGTGTGGCTGGGAATGAGCGCCGCACTGATCCTGTTTGCATACGGGCCGCCGATCTATCAACTTCTGAGAACCACATCCTTAAACAATCCCGGCCTGCGGGTGTGGTAGAAATTGGCTTTTTGCTGAGTGATCCTAACACCTTCGAATTCTCCGATAAAGTTGTCATTCTGAGCGGCCTGCGCCCCAGAGTCCTGGAGCTTCGGACGCCGGGGCGAGCGAAGAATCTGCGGCTTGTATCGCGGTATTGAGAGCAAAGCAGCCGGGCGGAATCTGTCGGACATCAGACTCACAACCTCAAAAACTTTTCTACAAAACTCTTAGAAGAATACAGTGAGGTTCTTCGGCAGCAATACATTTTGATCCAGGAAGATGGTGCGTTGCGCTATCTTCCAGCTATCGCCTACCTTTCGCAGCACATCCTGGCGCTTACCTACAAATAGGTTCTCCTCAACCTGCAATCTATTTCGATATACGATGAAGCGGCACTTCACGCTTACTTCCGGCAGCGCCGTTTCCAGGATTTGGACGTTCGAGATTATGTGGCACACGCGCGACATCGGCTCCTCGGCCCAATGTTTCCCGGTCAGTATCTGATCGACGCGCTTCACCAACGTTTCCTTATCGTCGTCGAACCAGCAGGAGTCTGTGTTTTGGCGGGTGAGTTCACTCTTGGCGTGCTCCCCAAATGCCACATTTCTGTAAAGCGGCATAAAGTAACGAAGATCGTCCGCCATCAAATCAAGCCATTTCTCAAAATGGCGCTCGTCCAGCAATTCCGCTTCCTGATTGAAAAACTCTTCTATCTCCGCCTTCAGCAGCAGCCGTTCCAAAGCCGTATCATTTTTCGTCGTCATCCCGGTTCATCCCTTCCTTTGCGCCACTGCCTCGGGCCATTCCTTCGAATCCATCAACTCACTCCACCGCCGGTAGAAACTCCGAATATTTTCTTCGTTGATCAAGCCTTCAGTCACCACACCTCCCCGCACGCCGGAAGCCGGCTCCACAAATCCCAACCCTTGTTGGTAGTTGTACGGATAGCGCCGGGCAATCACACCTCTGCTGGCAGAGGCAGCCATGTTCCAATTCTCCATGTCATCCTGTTCCGTGATTCCCGCGGGCCCCGAGTATCTCAAGTAATGACGGCGCAAGGTATTCTTTACCTCTTGCGGAGCGTCCCGGTCGACAAAGTACCACCGCCACATCTCGGTTTCCATTGGGCCGGAAGGATGTCCCATCCCGATGGTACGCGGAAAGCCGCAATGGAACGCCATGTTGGGGAAAACGTTGCCGCCGTTTCCACCGGCGAACTTCCCGCCTTTGAAGGTTTGCTTCCGCTTTTCCCAAACCTGGCGGAAGTACTCGTCGACAAACGGGTCGCCGTACTGGGGCAGCGGCATGTCTTGGTCGTTCAGGCTCCCTCGTACGCCATGGCCTAACTCGGGGAAGGAAAGCAGCCTCCTCTTTTGCATATACTCCGCCTTGAAGCCATGACGGTCGCCCCCGCTTGCAATCGGGCCGATTTTGGCGTGGTCCGCCGATACGTGACTGGTGTTGTGGTACATATCTCCCGTGAAATTCTCCGCGATGAATTTCCAGTTGCACGGAATCTTCCACTTCTGTATTCCGCAAAGCGCCTCCGCTCCATCGGGACGTCCATCGCGGTAGTCGAATAACTCATCGAGCCATAGCTTCATGTCGCCCATGTAATCCAGGAACGATGGAGCAGACTTGTCCCATGTAGCGAAGATTGCTCCCTTGTAGTTGTAGGTCCGCGCATGAATCAAACCCCATTGCGACTTGTCCAGCTTGCCATGGTAGGCTGACTCATAATGCGGAACGCCCAAGAGGCCGCCGGGAGTGTCAACCAGATTACCGTCGATGGAGTAGGCCCAGCCGTGAAAGGGACAGTAGAAATTCTTGGTATTGCCCTGGTCGTACCGGCAGACCATCATTCCGCGATGCCGGCACGTATTTAACAATACATGGATCTCGCCCTGCATATCCCGAGTTAATACGACGGATTCTTCCCCCATCCTGGATAGAGCGAAGTCACCGGGATTCGGTATCTGACTTACATGCCCTGTGAAGAGCCATGCCCGGGCAAAGATCTGTTCCTGCTCGCGCTGGTATATGTCGCTATTAATGAAGATTTCCCGGCTGATAATCCCGTTGTCCAGGTCTACCAGGTTCTTTACAGACTCACTTTGAGTCACAGCGGTTACCCTCCTCCTGTGAGCTATTTCTTCGGGCTGGAAGATAAGAAGTCCAGCATGAGCTTATTAAATACGTCCGCCTGCTCCCACTGAGGCCAATGGCCGCAGTCATCCATCACATGAAATTGGGAACCGGCGATGATACCGTGAGCCATCTCTCCCACTTGCCAGGGTGTCGTGGGATTATGCCGCGTCCACACAATCATGGTAGGAGCTTTGATGCGAGCCAAGCGATCGCGCGTCAGCATGTAAGGCTTTCGGCCGCCTCCGGTCATCTGCTCCACGATGGTTTGCATGGCGCGTTGTGTTTCCGGCTGCTTGTAGATTGCATAGCGGATTTCCACCAGCTCGTCCGTAACATTCTTTTTGGGATCGAGAAACAGCCATTCCAAGCGGCGACGAACACTTTCGCGAGTAGGCTCTGCGGCGGCATCCTTGGTGAGCTTCCTCAGCCGCTCCACGGCCTGGGCCTCCGCTTCGGGAGGCTGCTCGGTGAGTTGCAGCCCGGCGCTGGTGTTGAGGATCAAGCTTCGTACTTTTTCCGGATGCTCCATCGCGAGCCACGCCGAAACCCAACCGCCGAGTGACTCACCCTGAATGTGTACCTTTTCGGCTCCTATGGCCTTGATGAATTTCAGTACATGATCCACAAAATCCGGCACAGCGTAATTGATGGCAGGTTTGCCGGTCAGTCCGTGTCCCACCATGTCGATCGCATAGACATGGCATTTCGCCGCAAGCGGCATGATGTTTTTGATGTATGCCTCGGCGTGGCCTCCCATGCCGTGCAATAAAATGAGCGGCTCTCCGGAGCCGGCATGGAGGCATCGCGTTCGGATTCCTCCAGCATCAAAATAGCAAACCTCTCCACCCAACATATCAACCCACGCGCTACTAGACATGATTTACATTCCCCCAAGAGATAAAAAAGAGGCCGCCGGAGCTTTCGAACGGTGACCGTCGAAGGCAACAATCGCAATGCCCGTCAGCCATTTCGCGACCGGCTCGTAGACCAAAACCTCCGCTCTTCGATCCGACATGGCCCCGAGCAACGCGACCCAATTGCGGATCTCCTGAGCGCCATTGCCGCCTTCCGCTTCGATTTGTGCATAGGTTTTGTCGATCAACTCCCCGTCCCTTCCCTCCGTCAGCGACTCCAATATTTTGCGATCAAACGCTTCGTTGATTCGTCCCAGTCCACGATCGACAAAATCCTTGATTTTCGCCAGCTTCTTCCGCTCCATGTCGGGATCGTTTTCGCGCTTCGACCGGAACATGAACTCATCCACTTGCGGTACGGTGTGGGAAAGCCCGCCGGTGGCCAGGATGGCGATTCGCTCGTCTGTTGGCCTCTTTTCAATGGCAGTTCGCAAGACGCTGCCAAGCCGGTAGCATCGTTTGAAACTCGGCATGGGCGGCGAGGAGGCGTTGATGAAAATCGGCACGATGGGGATATCCATCTCCTGACGGATAAAATGCAGAGGACACATGAAGCCATGGTCCAGCTTCATCTCGGCGGAAAATGCCGGGTCGAAACCGGAGTCCATCGCTTCGTTCAGCAGATAGGTCGCCAGCTCCTGATGAACTTTCACTTTGTAAACGGGGACTCCCGCATCTCCCCATCCTTCGCATTCCGGTCCCACGCCAATGCAAAAAGCGGGCATGTTGTCGAGCAGAAAACTCTTGCCGTGGTCGCTGCCGATTACGATCAGTGCGTCCACCGCGGCGTTCTTCAGCCTGAGTTTCACTTCTTCCATGGCGCCCATCACATTCGAAACCTGCTGTGGGTCCGCCAGATCGCGCGCCCGGATCATCAGGGCGGTGTGCGAGGTGGCAAATCCCGTAACCAGTGTGCTCATAAAATCCTTCCCGAAAGCGGCGGGTCGATTCCTATTGAATAGCTTTCGCGTGCGTCTGTCTCTCCGAAAGCTCCACGGCTACGTCCACGATCATGTCTTCCTGCCCGCCCACGGTTTTGCGGCGGCCAAGCTCGACTAAGATGTCGCGCGCATCGACATGGAATTTTTCAGCGGCTCGCTCGGCATGGCGAAGAAACGTCGAGTAAACGCCCGCATAGCCAATCGTCAAACAGGCTCGATCAATGGTTGTCGGATGGAGCATGATCGGACGCACCATCTCTTCGGCGACATCCATCAGCCGAAACAAGTCCACGCCGGTTTCCAGATTCATCTTCTTCAGTACCGCCACCAGCACTTCCGTCGGCGTGTTTCCGGAACCGGCACCCAGGCCGCAGGTGCTGCCGTCTATCCAGGTGGCGCCTTCCTCGATGGCGACGAGCGTGTTGGCGACCGAGAGACAAAGATTGTTATGGCCGTGGAATCCAACGGCCGTGGAATCGGAGAGCGCGTCGCGCAACGCCCGCACGCGTTCGCGGGTCTCGGTGACGAGCAATGCTCCCGCTGAATCGACGATGTAAACGCAATCGGCCCCGTAGCTTTCCATGAGCTTGGCCTGCTCGGCGAGCTTCGAGGGAGGCGCCATGTGCGACATCATCAGGAACCCTCCGACCTCCATCCCCAGCTTTTTCGCGAGACCAATGTGCTGCTCGGAGATATCCGCCTCGGTGCAATGCGTGGCGACGCGGACCACTTTCGCTCCCCAACCAGCAGCCTGCTTCAACTCTTTTTGGGTTCCGATGCCGGGCAGCAGCAGGACGGTGAGTTTGCCGTGCCGAATCACCTCAGCCGCCGCTTCAATGTATTCTTCTTCCGGCTCGCGGGAAATCCCGTACTGGATCGACGAGCCGGCCAGACCGTCGCCGTGGGTTACCTCGATGAGTGGAACGCCTGCTTCGTCGAGGCCGCGGGCAATGGTACGGATCTGCTCCACCGTGAACTGGTGCTCCATGGCGTGATCGCCGTCGCGGAGCGTAACGTCGCAGACGCGCAGAGCCTTGGTGTTCATCGTGAAACTCCTTGTCCGCTAACAGACGCCTTCGACTGCGCTTCCTGTCCGGCGCCGTTTCCGAGCAGTTTGCGGGCAAACTCCTCGGCCACGCGGACCGCAGCCGAGGTCATGATGTCTAGGTTTCCGGCATACTTCGGGAGATAATCTCCGGCTCCCTCTACTTCCAAGAGAACGGTGACCTTGCGATCGCGGCGGTCATAGATCGGTTTCGCCTTGAGCTTGTAACCGGGAACGTACTGCTTCACGGCGGCGGCCATTGCTTCCACTTGACGCGTGATTGCTTCCTCGTCGAGTTCCTGGACAATCGCATAGACGGTGTTGCGCATCAGGATCGGAGGTTCGGCCGGGTTCAGGACAATAATGGCCTTGCCGCGTCCGGCTCCGCCGATTTGCACCAGTCCCTCGGCGGTGGTTTGTGTAAATTCATCGATGTTTTGCCGCGTGCCGGGGCCGGCGCTTTTGCTCGAAATCGTCGAAACGATCTCGGCGTATTCCACGTGGGAGGCACGATTGATGGCCGCGATGATGGGCGTGGTCGCCTGTCCGCCGCAGGTCGTCAGATTCACGTTCATCTTGTCCAAATGTTGCTGAATGTTGACGGTTGGCACGACATAAGGACCAACCGCCGCCGGGGTCAAATCAATCGCAATCTTTCCCGCTTTCCGCAAAAGCTCCGCGTGCAGCACGTGCGCCTTGGCCGTTGTTGCGTCGAAGACGATCTGGAAATCGCCTGCGTGTTGCAGCAAGTCCTCAATTCCCTGATGGGTCGTCTTGTAGCCGAGCGACCTCGCTCTGGCCAAGCCGTCCGACTCCGGAATCACTCCGCACATCCAGGTCATTTCCAACAGGGAACTGCGGCGAATTTTATTGATCAGGTCCGTTCCAATGTTGCCGGAGCCGATAATTGCAACCGGAATTTTGTTCATTGCTCCCTCGATTCGTCAGAGCCCCGACTGCCAGGGAGGGGCCAGTCCAGCCGACAGTTTACCTCAAGGAAATGCGACCCCTCCCTTGCGGTCGGGGCTCTGAAAAAAATTATATGAATCTCACCGAGACCGAACCCAAGCGATCGAACGTCGCGGTGACGACGTCGCCCGCTCCGACCGCCACGGCGCCACAGAGCGCGCCCGGAAGAATCACTTCCTGCGCCTTGAGGCTGAACCCGAACTCGGCCAGTTGGTTCGCGAGCCACGCCACGGCAGCCGCCGGATGGCCCAGCACGGCGGCCCCGGCGCCCGTCACGATGACTTCTCCGTTCTTCTCGAACACCATCCCCATTAATCGCAAATCCAACCCTTTCGGCGAAACTCTTTTCTTACCCAGCACGAACCCGGAGCCGGAAGCATTGTCGGCGATGGTATCGGCCAAGCGGATCTTCCAGTTCTCGATGCGGCTGTCGATGATCTCCAGCGACGCGACCACGGAGGCCGTTGCTTGCAGAACGTCCTCGATGCCGATTCCCGGTCCTTTCAGGTCCCGCTCCAGAATGAAAGCAATCTCGGCTTCGACCTTCGGTTGAATCAGCCCCGCGAGCGGGACGGACTCGCCGTCACCGACCATCATTGTATCCAGAAGATGTCCGAAGTCTGGTTCGGTCACTCCCAGCATTTGCTGCATCGCCTTGCTGGTAAGCCCGGTCTTTTTGCCGACGACGCGCGCTCCCTTTGCGAGTTTGAGGCCGATCAGAGCGACCTGGATCTGGTAGGCGTCGCTTACGGAAAGCCCCGGATATTCCTCGACGAGCGGATGGATCGGGTTTTTTCCCGTCTCAGCTTGAAAGAGTTTTTGGGCGGCCTCGGTAATTTGGGTTGACGTCACGGCCTGCTCGTCTCCTTCCCCCGTCTCAGCCTGGGCGAGAGGCGAACGGGCAATCTTTTTCTGGCGCGGTTTCGGGTCTTCCCCACTGGCTCGTACTCGGCCCGGTAGCCCATCTGCTCGGAAAGCGAATTGGCCGCTTTCCGGACGCTTTCGGACAGGGATGGGATATTGCCGGGAGTGATGCGGAAACTCGGTCCGGCGATGCTGATCGCCGCGATGGCCCGCCCAGTGTAATCTCGGACGGGAGCTCCCACGCATCGCAACCCGGCCTCAATTTCCTCGTTGTCGAACGAATATCCCCGCTCCCTCACCAGGGCCAGCTCCTGCCGCAGTTTTGCAAGGTCGGTGATGGTGTTCTCGGTATATCTTTTGAGCGCCTTGCCTTTGAACAAGCGATCGGGTTCGTCCGGCAAATAGGCTAGCAGGGCCTTGCCTACGGCCGTGCAGTAAGCGGGATTCCGCAGCCCGACGCGCGACGGAATGCGCAAAGTCTTGGCGCTTTCAAACTTTTCGAGATAGAGCACGTGCTCTCCGTCCAGGATGCAAAGGTGGGCCGTCTCGCCGGTTTCCGAGACCAGTTGCTCCAGAACCGCCTTGGATTTCTCATGCACGTCGAAGCCGGAGACGGCGCGGCTGCCGAGCTCGAACAACTTCAGGCCCAGCGAATACTTTTCGCTTTCGGCGTCCTGCGTGATCAAACGGTAGGAGGTCAAAGACTCGAGCAGGCGGTGGACGGTGCTCTTGTGCAGACCCAGCTTTTTGCTGAGTTCGGTGACTCCCAGCGGGGACTTGTCGTTCTGGAAACAATCGAGGATCGCCACAACTCGGTCCAGCAATCGTATGTGATAACCGTTCGATGACATGCTGTCTCACCAGTTGGGACGATGTCCCAATTCGATCCTTACCAACTTAAACCCGGCCCCGGAAGTTGTCAAGGGAAAATTGTTCTTGACCGCGACCCGGTTGGCTGGCTTACTTTATGGCGAGGAGATTACCATGAATATCAAACGGACTTTGATTCTTGTACTGGCATCGAATTTCTTTTCCGTGTTGCTGGGGGCTCAGAACGCGGATGTGGCCGCGCAATTGGGCTATCCCGAAATGATTCTTCATAACGGCAAAATTGTGACGATGGACGACAGCTCGTTTGGGCCCGCCGTAGGAACCATCGTTCAGGCCATGGCGGTCCGCAATGGGAAAATTCTCAAGACGGGAACCAATGCGCAGATCCAAGCGCTGGCGGGACCCAAGACGACCAAGATCGACTTGAAGGGCCGCACCGTGCTTCCGAGCTTCATTCATACGCACGAGCATCCCACCGACTGGGCCTGGACCGAACCGTCGCCGCTGGAACATGTTCTGCCGAGCGGCAGCAACGATTTCCTAGTGGTCCGGTGGTTAAAAGGAACCGCCAAAGAACAGCTCGCAAAATGGAAAGACACACTAAAGGATGCAGCGGCGAAAGCCAAGCCGGGGCAGTGGGTTTGGATGAGCTTTGACTATGGATCGGATTTCCAGAACGCGGACGAACTGGTGCAAGCGTTCCCGAAAGAGGTCACGCGGGAAGTTCTCGATCAACTCGTTCCCAACAACCCCGCCCGGGTGCGGGACGCTTGGCCGATCGGAAACCAGATCCAGGTCAATACCAAAGGGTTCGAAGAGCTGAAGAAGGTTTTCCCCGAGATGGGATCGCCCTCCGGAGAGGGAGGCATCGATCCGCTCGGGCGCGGTCTGGAGCCGGACGTGATCGCTAAGAACCACGTGGACTTTCTCGCCGACCTGCTCAAGGCCGAACTCGAGTTGTGGGCCGCACAGGGGATCACGACCTTCGGGTCTTCTGCTTATGCCTCGAATAATTTCCGTGCGCTCAGTCTTCTGGATCAAAAGGGAGAGATGCCCGGCCGTTTTGCCTGGGGTTACACCGGACCTGCTTTTGACGATGTGACCATGCGCTACGTTACCGGCCTGCTGGGCAACGGCACCGATCACCTTTGGAATGTCGGCGCATGGGACTCGCCGGGCGGCGAATGCACCACACTCAAAGCAAGTCCCGAGGTGAAGAAAAGGGAGAGGTGCGCTTTCGAGCCGGGAAGTGTGGGCAGAGCACACGTGGAAGCGATCGTCCGGGCCGGTGGCCGGATTGCGACCATGCATTCCGGCGGGGATAAGGATATCGACTATTTGATGGATGCGATCTTGAAGGCCAGCAAGGATTCCGGCATGACCATGGACCAGATTCGTGCCAAACGCCATGCGTTTGACCACTCCTCCGGGGCGCCGCGCCCGGATCAGATCCCCATCCTGAAAAATTTGGGGATGATTGTGAGCATGATCAATACCGATTTGTGGGAGAAGCGGGCGAGCTACGACATCTATTATAAGGTGCGCGACTACGGCATCGAATACACCAACTGGGAAATGCCGCGAAAGAGCGTGACCGCGGCGGGCATCGCCAACGGATTCGAAATCGACCGCGCCCTGCCCCACAAAGAGTTCCTCTTCATTTGGGAGGGGATGACCCGATACAATCCCTGGGATAAGAAAGTCTATGCTCCCGGTGAGAGGACGGATCGCTTTACCCAGTTGAAGTCACTGACGCGGTGGGGAGCCTATTATCTATTGCGCGAGAACCTGCTGGGCACGCTGGAGCCGGGCAAGTTCGCCGACTTCATCGTCCTGGACCGGGACTTCCTGACCATTCCCGACGACGACATCCCCAACGTGAAAGTATTGATGACGGTGGTGGGAGGGAAAACGGTTCATCTGATGCCGGAAGTTGCAAAGGAAAACGGATTGGCGCCGGCCGGCCCGGTGACGTGGCCTTCCAAACCGTTGGAGAATTATTACGTTCACAAGAATTACACGACGGAATCGTTGATGAACCAGTTTTAGGTGAGTTGCAAAGCGTATTTTGAGGGGTTTGGAAGGGCACGGTTTTAACCGTGCCGAAAGCGTGGGGGAATCAAGCGGCTTCAGCCGCTGAGGGCCTAGGACGAACCTCAGGGGCTAAAGCCCTCTCCTCACAATCCTGCGTCGGCACGACTAAAGTCGTGCCCTTTCGGGTTCCCAAAAAGGTTTGCACCAGCTTCTAGATAGTTGAAATACGTTTGGAACAAACTGCAAAAGATTCCGAGGATGCGGATGCTGCCAAGGCTCGCCGAATGACGTTGTTCGGCGGGCAAGCAGCGTGTTGAAAGGGAGCGGGGGATGGGCAACAGGTTCCTGCTGGTTTGTTGTCTTGTCGCGTCGAGCGTCTGCGGATGGGCACAGAAAGTGGATGTCGCACAGAGGCTGGGCTATCCGCAGACGATCATTTATAACGGCAAGCTCGTCACCATGGACGATGCATCGTTCGAGCCTCGCGTGGGAACCATCGTCCAGGCGATGGCCGTGCGGGACGGGAAAATACTTGCCACCGGCACCAACGCAGAGATTCGGGCACTGGCTGGTCCGCAGACCAAGTCGATTGATCTGAAGGGCAGAACCGTAATGCCGGGTCTCATCAGCACGCACGAGCATCCCACCAGTTGGGCTTTTACCGAGCCGCGCGCGTTCCGGCACGCTCTACCGGGCGACGACGTGGTGATTGCCCGCTGGATGCCTAGCAAGCCGGGAAAAGAGCAGTTGGCGCTGTTCGAGCCAATGATGCAGGAAGCGTTGTCGAAGGCCAAACCCGGCCAGTGGATCATGATCACATTCAACTATGGAACGGACTACGAGTGGTCCTCGCAGTTACGAACCATCTTCCAGCAGAGTATCAAGCGAGAATGGCTCGACCAGATGGCTACCAACAATCCGGTGGTAGTCAAAGACGGATTTATCAATGCAGTAGTCAATCAAAAGGCCTATGACGCGCTGCACGCGGTCCATCCCGCGTTTCTCCCGGCTGGTCCGGTTCCGTATATAAACCCAGGGGAAGGGCCGCATGGATTTTCGACGGACCGGTGGTTCGAGCCGGATGCGATGTTCCAGGGCAAGTTGCCGCAGTTGGCTGCAATTCTGAGGAACGAATTGGAACTATGGACGGGCTGGGGGTTCACCTCGATTGGTTCGTCGCCCTATACCTACAATATCTATCAGGGTCTGGATTACATCGACAAGAAAGGCGAGATGCCCCTCCGCTTCGGATGGGGATACCTGGGTCCGGACTTTAACGTGGAGGTGTTGCGCTACTTTGCCGGCATGACGGGACACGGCACCGACCACCTGTGGTATATCGGAATGTGGGAGCGGTTTGGAAGCGATTGCTCCACGGCGAGCATACGCGCCGATTACGCGAAAACGCATCAAGTCGGCTCCACCGAATTTGTCTCCAAAGGCACGCGGCCGTGCAGTTTCTCGCCTGGTTCCAAGGGACGGGAGATTCTGGAGAGAATGATCGAGACGGGCAACCGGATCGCAACCATGCACACGGCGGGCGATAAAGATATCGACAACTACATGGACGCCATCGAGGAAGCCAGCAAAAGGGCCGGGATGACGCTCGATGATATTCGCGCCAAGCGCCACGCCATGGATCACAGCGAGCAGGCTCCCCGTCAGGACCAGGTTCCGCGCTTGAAGAAACTGGGCATGGTGGCGAGCCTGAAAAACAGCATCCTATGGGAGCCGGGCCCCGTGGGATACCCCGCAACGGTGGCGCAGGCATACGGCGTCGAGTACACCAGTTGGATGGTCCCACGAAAAAGTTTGACGGATGGTGGAGTGCCCTCAACCTTCGAGCTGGATAAGCCCACGCCGGACAAAGTTTTTCTTTTTATGAAAAAAGGGATGGATCGTTACAACGACTTCGACAAGAAATTCTACGGGGCGGATCAGAAGACGGATCGGACGATTCAGTTGAAGGCGCTCACCCGCTGGGGCGCTTATTATCTGCTGCGCGAGAACACTCTCGGGACGCTGGAACCGGGCAAGATGGCCGACTACATTATATTGGACAAGGATATCCTCACCATTCCGGAAGAGCAGATACCGACCGTTCGCGTGCTGATGACCGTGGTTGGTGGAAAAACCGCCCATCTGGTATCATCGCTCGCTTCCGAGATGGGCATGCAACCCGTCGGCGTTACGACCTGGAAGGAGCCAGTCCCGGCGGGATGGTAGCTAACCCGTCCGCAGCAGGAACCAGATAGACTGAGATGAAATTCCAAATCCCAATACTCAAATCCCAAACAAAATCCAAAACCCAATTTCCAAACTCCAATTCTCGGGCGCAAATTAGTTTGGAATTTGGATTTTGGTTCATTGGGATTTGTTTGGAATTTGGGATTTGATAATTGGGATTTCCCAGCAACTCCCGGCCAAATCGAGCAGGGGTTGATTTCAAGCGATGATAAATAATTTGACTACGGAGGGATATAGTGCGCCTGAACGGTAAGACCGCGCTTGTTACCGGAGGGGGCAGAGGAATCGGCGAGGCCATTGCAATGGCACTGGCGAAGGAAGGCTGCTCCGTGGCCGTTTCCGGAAGGACCCTCGCGCGGCTGGAAAGTGTAGCGGCGCGGATTCAAGAGCTGGGGCGATCATCTCTTGCCATCGTGTGCGACGTTTCCGACCCCGCTTCCGTCGCGGCGATGTTTCGGAAAGTGCAGGAAAGCTGGGGGAAGCTCGATATTCTGGTCAACAATGCCGGCGAGAGCCACAGCGAATTGCTGGTCCGCGTGAGCCTGGAAGCCTGGCAGCGGACGCTCGACATCAACCTCACCGGGACGTTTTTGTGCTCGCAGGAGGCGCTGCGGATGATGCTGCCGCGCGGGTCGGGCCGGATCGTCAACATTGCGTCTCTCGCGGCCAAAATCGGACTTCGCTTCGGTGGAGCATATACGGCGGCGAAACATGCGGTGCTGGGACTGACGCGCGCGATGGCGTTGGAGACGGCTACCTCGGGCATCACCGTCAATGCGCTTTGCCCCGGATGGGTGGAGACGGAGATGGCGCAGAAGGCCGTCAACACCATCACCGCCAAAACCCAGATCAGTCCGGAAAAAGCCCGCGAATTTCTCGCCGCCGAAAGTCCCCAAAAACGAATCCTGGATCCTGAGGAGGTCGCCTCGGCGACCGTGTGGCTGGCCTCGGACGAATCCCGCGGCATCACCGGCCAGGCGATCAACATCTGCGGCGGGCAGGTGATGTTCTGATTTCCTGTCGAAAAACCCATCCAAGAAATAAATCTGTGCGGCGGGCGGGGAAAAGGTCCGCCAGTTGCTACGCTGGAACATTTTCACAGTTAGCGCATAGCGCGCTCGGGTCAGCCCCGTAGGGGCGATTGAGAGTAGCCCAGGACGCAAGTCCTGGGTCAGTGGCCTTTTAACCCGTACAGTCCCGTAGGAACGGCTGAGCCGTTGCTATTCACCAACGCGGAATGCGGGCAGAACCCTCAGTCGCCCCTGCGGGGCTTGATTGCTTTGCTCTGGTTTTCCCAGGACTTGCGTCCTGGCCTACTATCAATCGCCCCTACGGGGCTGGGCTGCATTGTTATACAGCAACGATGGTGGACTAAGATTTTTTCGAGGAGTTTCCAAAGCAGAAATTCAGCATGAAAGGAATCATATGTCTCAAGACTTGATTTATCGGCAGGACGGAGCCATTTCCATCGTTCAACTGAATCGACCGGCAAAGAAAAACTCTTTGAACCGGGAGCTGCGGCGGGAGTTGAGAGAATTACTCAACGAACTGGCGAAAAACAAGAATGTGCGGGCGGTGATCTTCACGGGGGGCGAGGAGATTTTTTGCGCGGGGGCCGATATCAGCGAGATCACGGACGTCAAGGACTCGGAGACGGGATACCACCAACCCAGGGATTTTCAGACGCTATTCGATCTGGTGGAATCTCTGCCGCAGCCGGTGATTGCCGCGGTCTCGGGCTATGCCCTGGGAGGAGGTTGCGAGCTGGCGCTGGCTTGCGACTTTCGCTTCGCTTCCGAGACAGCCCGGTTCGGCCTGTCCGAGATTCGGATTGGAATTTTTCCGGCCGGCGGGGGGACACAACGGCTTCCCCGACTGATTGGGCCGGCCAAGGCCAAAGAGATGATTATGACCGGAGAGCAGATTGACGCCCAGCAAGCCTTGTCGTTGGGACTTGTTACCAAGGTCGTGCCAAAAGAAAAGCTTCTCGAAGAAGCACGGGCTTATGCCGAGAAGCTGGTTGCCCTTCCGCGCCTCTCGCTGGAAGTGACGAAAATGCTCATCAACAGAGGGTTGGACATGGATCTCGCGTCTGGCCTGGAGCTGGAAGCGCGGTGCCTCTCGACTCTGGCCACAACCGATGACTTTCGGGAAGGGATACGGGCGTTTCTAGAAAAAAGAAAACCTAACTTCGGGAGCAAATGAATGGCGCGAAAGCGTCGAATGGGTGATATAGCCCTCTTTCTTGAAATTCTCGATGTTTCTGGGAATAACTGGGGCGATTTCCCCACCGCTGCGCGTATTAGCCCAAATTGATTAACGAAAAAATCCAGACTGCAAGACCCAGGAGGCGACAGCGGGAAGGAAGGGAATATCTCACCCGCTGGCAGGACCGGTGATGATCGAGTTTGGGATTGACAGAACAAGACTTGAAGGAAACATGCAGTCTTGACTGAGGCCGCAATGTTGTCTGCCTGAAACAACTCCCGCCCCGAAACCCACCTGATTTCGACATCAACGCCCCTCAGCACCTTGGCAGGTGGCGTGCAGGTTCCTTTTCTACGACCGACAAGAGTACCCCATCGGAAGTAAGGGAGGGGTTTTCCTTTTTTTGCCTCGATGGAGTCAGTAACACGCCAGGAGACCACAAGGATGGGGTCGTCCTTTGAAAGCCGTTGATGCGGCAATTCGCATTGACAACCTTTATCGTGAATTCTCCTGGTTTGAACGCACGAGGCGCCGATTTTTCGGGCCGCTGACTCGTAAGTTGGCCCGTTAGAGGAGGACAGGTAATGAAGACTAACAAGTTCCGGCTCCTTGCGGTTTTGGTGTCGGTTTGCTTGGGCATTCTCTTATTCATAGCCTTCCATTCCGCCGGCAATGAAAGGCCGACGGCCAGGGGCACATTACAGCAACCGGACAACTTTGTGGGCCCGTTCTGCATGCGGCCGCCGCCGACGGAACTCGCGAGCTTCGCGGGAGCCACTGAGAACCTCTTTGCGGAAAGCTCGGTTGCAACTCCCATTGACGCCGATCTCCCCATCCCGAAAAACGTTGCTCCGCTGAGAACCATCTGGGAACCGGGCCCCAACTTCAGCGGAGTCTTTGTCGATACCGCCCACGATGAAATCGTGGCGATCGACAATAATCACAATCAGATTCTTACTTATGCCCGCCTCGCTAATGGCATTACTCCTCCATTGCGGACGATTACGGGGCTGGCCACCAACGTGGATTTTCCGGCCGCGGTCTTTGTGGATACGGCGAAAGACGAGATTTATGTTGGCGACAACGAAATATCCGACCGCATTACCGTGCACAGCCGGACGGCGAGCGGGAACCTCACGCCCCTTCGCATGATCAATGCCCGGCTGCCTACTTCGGACAAGAGATACAGCAACGGAATCATGCATCTGTTTGGATTGTGGGGCGACCCGGCGCGCCAGGAGGTTGTCACCACCTCTCAGATCGGAAACAACATCGCTACCTGGGACATGCATGGGGGCTCGAGCGGCATTCCCAAGAGGAATATCCAGGGGAAAAATACGGGGTTGGCGGACCCTCGCGGAGTCTCGATCGACACGGTCCACGGTGAGATTATTACGATCACCGACGGCCACCTACAGGGTGGAGTCGCGCCGCCCTCGATTCGCGTTTACAAGAGAGATGCGGACGGAGACGTGGCCCCGATTCGAGTGATCGAAGGGCCTTCGACTTTGCTGGAATACGCCGGCAAGGGCCTGTTCCTCGACACGGTCCATGACGAGATTTATACCGCGATGAGCAACAACGCCATTTTAGTTTTCCCCCGGACTGCCAGCGGAAACGCTGCGCCCACGAGAGTGCTGAGCGGAAAGCTGACTGGCCTGGATCATCCGACCGGCGTCTTTGTCGACTCGGAACACGATGAGGTGGTGGTTTCGAACTGGGAGAACTTCAGTATCACCGTGTACCCTAGGACTGCCAACGGGGATGTTGCTCCCATTCGAACCATCCGTGCATCGGGAGACCCGCTCGCGGTGGGCCTCTTGAGGGGCCGAGCCATCGCGCTCGACAGGGTGAACGACGAGATATGGCATCTGAACTGAATCGGCCAACCACGGCTCCAGGCTTGGAACCGAACCGCACAAGGACGCGTGTTGCCGAAACGGACGATTGACGGGTATCTGACGGGCCTCGAGCGCGGCCACGGCATGGCCGTCGATCCGGTCAACAACGAAGTGGCAGCGACCAGCGACCTGGCGAGCGCCGTTTACATTTATTCCCGCACCGCCAACGGCAACGTCAAGCCGCTTCGCAAGCTGCAAGGAGATAAGACGCAGCTTTTGTATCCCGAGGGTGTTTTCATTGACACCGTAAACAATGAGATCGCCATCAACAACGCGGGCGACAAGTCCGTTCTGTTCTTTTCCCGCACGGCCAACGGAAACGTTCCTCCGCTGCGGGTCATCAAGGGCCAGACGACCGGAATCGTTCAGTCGTGGGGGGCCTGGGTGGATACGGAAAAGAACGAGTATTGGACCATCAATGCCTCGCCGTTTATGAAGGACATCAAAGATCTGTCGGAGTACGAACGGCTGAATAGTCCCGCGATCCTGGTGTATCCGAGGCTCGCCAATGGGGACGTAGCGCCGATTCGCCGGATCTATGGCAATAAAGCGATGCTCGAAAACCCTTTTACTTACACCTTCGACAAGAAAAACTACGAGATCATGATAACGAGTTTTTCCATAGAACCCGGCAAGGACGTTCGTTCGCCGCATACCATCGAGGGGTTCGTTTCGGTGTACGACATGCGCCTGAGCGGGAACGTTGCGCCGAAGCGCGTTCTGCGAACGAATGCCTTCAATTTACCGGCTGGGATATTTGTATCTCCGGAACACGACGAGTTGGGGATCCTGGAGGCGCGGGACAACATGATCATGGTATTCCCGCGGGTGTGGTAGGGTCCCGCGTAGTTTTATGATCTTGATTCCGAAGGAGAAAATTCGATGAAACCATTGAAACAGAACAAAGGGCAGATCCTTGGCGTGTCTTTGATAGCTTTTCTCTGGGTTCTCGGCGCTCCGCTTGCCATGACTCAAGTGTCAGCTTCTTTATCGGGAAGGGTCGAGGACCCTTCGGGAGCAGCCATACCGTCTGCGAGCGTGACTGTTACGAGTGTGGAAACAGGCGCCGCACGAACGGTGACTTCCGACCCTGCGGGCACCTATCTGGTGTTGTCGCTGCCGGTTGGGCGGTATGAAGTCCGGGCGGAGAAGGACGGCTTCAAGGCGACGGTACAAAAGGGAATTAATCTGGTGGTAGGGCAAGTCGCAGTGGTGAACCTGAAGCTGGAGGTAGGCGAGATACAGCAAGAGGTGACAGTAACGGCAGAGGCGCTGCTAGTAAACACGAGCACGGCTTCAGTCTCGGGCCTAGTCGGCGAAAAAGAGGTGAAAGACCTGCCGCTGAACGGACGAAGTTTCGACAACCTGATTACCCTGAATGTCGGCACGATCAACTATACGGGATTCAAGACGCGGGGATCCCCTAACTCTCACGTCGGGAATTTCTTTTCCGTAGCGGGCAGACGTCCGGGTGAAAACCTGTTCTTGCTGAACGGTATGGAATACGCGGGACCGAGCTTGCACTCCGGCACCTTGCCGGGAGGTGTCAGCGGCCAAATGCTGGGCATTGATGCGGTTCGGGAATTCAACGCGCTGAGTGATACCTATTCCGCCGAATACGGAAAGCGTCCCGGGGCGCAAATCAGCATCGTGACCCAGTCGGGCACCAATCGGGTCCATGGAAGTGTGTTTGAGTTTTTGCGCAACGATAAGCTGGACGCGAGAAATTTCTTTGATCGGGGGGAGGTTCCGCCCTTCCGGAGGAACCAATTTGGAGGCAGTGGAGGCGGGCCGGTTCGGAAGGATCAGACCTTTGTATTTGCCAACTACGAAGGCTTCCGGCAACGATTGGGTCTCAGTAATGTGGCAGTTGTTCCGAATCAGAATGCGCGTCAGGGGTTGTTGCCCGCCGGCGACCCTGGAGTCCCGGTCCCACCAGGGGTTGCTCCGGGAACCCCAACGCCCGTGCCAAGTCTCGCTAGTGGCATGTTGCGCTGGCTGGCTCTCTGGCCGGAGGCCAACGGTCGCGACTTGGGAGGGGGATTGGCCCTGTCGTTTAGTAACCCGCAACAATCGATCCGTGAGGATTTCGGAACTGTGCGGCTCGACCACAGATTTTCTCTCAATGATTCCGTTTCGACAAGTTATACCGTGGATGACGGCGAAGATCTAACCCCGCTACAGAATCCGCTGTTTGCGCGGATCACTACGCTCCGAAACCAGGTGCTCAGTTTACAGGAAACTCACATTTTTTCCTCTAATATGATTAACACTTTCACTGCCGGTTTCTCTCGCTCCGGGTTTTTCAATAATACGTTGCCGATCGTTTCCGTTCCCAACCTCTCTATCGTCAAAGGGAGACCTCCGGGACTTATCATCATTGGGGGAGGTGTAAGTGGAGGGACGGGGGTTATTGCCGGTGTAATTCCTGCGGGAGGTGGTACTGCTTCTTCCTTCGCAAACGGAAAGAGCCTCTTCTCCTTTGAAGATAGGGTACAACTGATCAAAGGACGCCACCAGATCGGCGCCGGCGTAAGCTTGCAGCGGCTCAGGTCCAACGAAGATGGAGCCTTTACGCAGAATGGGTTGGCAGTGTTCGGAAATCTTCTATCTTTTCTTCAGGGAACGGCAGCCGTCTCTCTGTTTGTCGGAGAGACGACCCCCAAGGCGTGGAGGCAGATGGGAGGTGCGTGGTATCTGGATGATCAGATCCAGGTGCGGCCGAACCTGACCGTTCGATTGGGCTTGCGTCACGAGTTTACGAACGGCTGGAATGAGGCCACGGGAAGGTCGTCTAACTTCCTTCACGATTCGAATGGAGTGCTTCGGACAGAGCCGATGGTAGGGGATTCCGCACTGACGGAAAACAACGCGAAGCGGCTGTTCGGTCCGAGAGTGGCATTAGCGTGGGACCCATTCGGAAAAGGGAAAACTTCGATCCGGGCAGGGTTTGGAACCCACTACGTTCTCCAGGATTTCCTTGGAACCTACGTGTTGGCGGCAAATCCTCCTTTTAACGGTCAGAGATCACGTGGAAATATTTCGTTTCTTTCGCTCACTCCCATTGATCCTAGCGAATCCGTACCGCCCACCTGTAATCAGGGGGTTCCGCAACCTTGCACCACCTTTGCGCCCACTCTGGTCGAGTCTGCGTTTAAGACTCCGACGATAGAGAAATGGAATTTTGCGGTCGAACAGCAGATCACGTCGAATATGAGCCTACGCATGGGTTATGTTGGATCGCATGGATTCCATGAAGTCGTCGTCAAGAACCCCAACGTCATCCGTCCGCAAATCTGCTCCAACCCGAGCGGTTGCGCGAGTGGAGGCGTGGGCGCAATCCGGGGGGTTGTGCCGCAAGGAGCGCAATTCATTCCTGTTGGAACCTTGCCCAATCCTTTCCTGCCGGGAAATGGGTTTGCCTGGTTTATGGAGGGAACTTCCAATTACCACGCGCTGCAAGCAGAGCTAAAGAAACGAACCAGCCGGGGCTTGCAATTTCGGGCCAACTGGACTTGGTCGAAGAACTTGGATACCAACAGCGGCGGTGCCGGGCCTGACGCCGGCAATCAGCCTCAGATGATATTAGATCCATACAATATGCGATCGAGTTGGGGACCTTCTTCCCAAGACTTCCGGCATCAGGCTAGTATCAGTGGCAGCTACGAGCTGCCGTTTGGACAGGACAAGCCCTGGCTAAAGGGGATGAATGGCGTTGTAGGCAAATTGGTCAGCGGCTGGCAGATGAACTGGATCGTTAGCTTATTGAGCGGTTTTCCCATCACTCCCCAAATCGGTTCCAACCGGTCTGGGAATGGGGATTCTCGGACTCCGGATCGCCCGTCAGAGAATCCGAATTTCACTGGTTCCGTCATCCTGGGCACTCCGGATAAATGGTTCGATCCGAACGCTTATATCCTGCCTGTGCCAGGGACCTTTGGAAATGTAGGCCGTGGAGTGTTAAGAGGGCCGGGCCTCTCCGCGTTTGATCTCTCGTTGTTTAAGAATACCCGGTTAACGGAAGAGATGAACTTACAGTTTCGCGCGGAGTTTTTTAACATCTTGAACCGAACGAACTTTGGCGTCCCAAACGTGGTTGTGACTGCCCCATCTGCCGGGATCATAACGAGCACAACGACCACATCCCGGCAGATTCAATTTGGTTTGAAGCTCATCTTTTGAAACCGGGATTTGCGGAAGGATTCGGAGACGTTCGGCAGAACAGCAGGGCTAGCGGAACTGGCAGGCGATGCCGCTGGCAATCGATATTGGAAACGGTAAGATCAGGCGGAGTCTGACGGTTCTGATTTGTTGTGATTGAACTGTGAGGGGTTATAAGGAGCGGCCGTGTTGAGCAATGCCGTTAAAACTGAAATGGGTTTAGAGGACATCCTCAAGCGCTGCCAGGACGCCATTGAAGGAACGGCGCCGCAAGAGGTTCAACGGTGGAAAGAGAAGACCGGAGGCAAGGCGGTAGGGTACTTCCCGGTCTACAGCCCCATGGAACTGATCTATGCCAATGGCATCCTTCCGGTCGGAATCCTGGGCGGCGGGACGAACCTGGATATCGAGCGCGCCGACGCTTATTTCGGCTCCTTTGTTTGTTCCATCGTAAAGACGACCACGGAGATGGGCTTGCGCGGGGACATGAAATATCTCGACGGGATGATCTTCCATTCGATCTGCGACGCAGCCCGGAATCTGGGCTCGGTTTATAAAGGTAATTTCTCCTCGCAATTCGTCGTTGATTACATCCATTACCCGCAGAATCCCTCCTCTCCCGCCGCCGTGGATTATCTGGTGGGCGAGTTAAACCGTATCCAGAAGTCCCTGGAAAAGATCAATGGAAAGCCGCTGAAGGAAGACAGCCTGAGACAAAGCTTCCGGGCTTACAACGAGAACCGCAGGCTGATTCGCAACCTGTACCGAATCAAGAAAGAAACGCCGCACCTGCTCTCCATTGCGGAGGCTTACCAACTCGTGAGGGCGGGATATTACCTCCCTCCCGAAGAGCATTCCGAGATGTTGCGGATCGCGCTCGAAGAAATTCCGCAGAGGAAAAGGAAAGAGCGGGATACGGTCCGAGTCGTCCTGGAGGGGTCCTTCTGCGAGCAGCCTCCCGTGGATTTTCTCAAGATACTGGACGAGTCGGGGTGCGCCGTGGTGGATGACGATCTTTTGATCGGGAGACGCTATTACGAGGAAGATATTCCCCTGGATGGCGATCCCATTCGCGCTTTGGCGGATAGTTACCTCAACCGATCGAGTTATACGTCGGTGACCCACGATTGGCGAAAACCCAGGTCGGAACGGCTGATCGAGCGGGTCAGGAACTCCGGAGCAACCGCCGTCGTTTTTGGCATCGCCAAGTTCTGCGAGCCTGCCTTGCTCGATTACCCGGTGTTCAAACGCGCATTGGAACAGGCAGGGATTCCGCACATCGTTTTGGAATTTGAAGAGAAGATGTGGACGTTCGAGAGCCTGAAAAACGACCTGGCAACCTTCGTGGAATCGATACTTTTCGACTAGAAGCTGTCAGAAAAATTTACAAGATGGGCATTCGCAGACATCGACTTACCTCAGGGGCTGAAGCCCCTGTTTCTCGGCCTTTAGCGGCACGGCTGAAGCCGTGCCCTGACGAACTGTAAAGGGGCGGCATGGAACAGCAGAAAGTTGCAGCGGCAAAAACGCAGTATCAAGGCGACATCCATCTCAGGCAAAAAGATCTCCTGACCAGTTGGATGCATGAGCTGGAAGCGGCGGCGGCAAACAACGAGCCTACGGCATACATGCTGGTGGCGGGGTGCAATTTCGCGAGCGTTCTCCGCTGCCTGGGCATTCACCAGGTTTATCCCGAACTCACCGCTCTGCAGTTGGGAATCCGCAAGAAGGCGCTTCCGTTCATCGAGATTGCAGAGAATATGGGCTATTCCACGGACGTTTGCGGCTATGTGAAGGCGGACGTCGGAAATTTCTTCAGCGGCAATGTCAGCTCTCTGGGAACCCAGCTTCCCAAGCCTACTCTGCTGCTGAGCACTTTTTCCGGATGCAATGTCTATATCAAATGGTTTGAACAACTGGCCGCATATACGGGCGCGCCGCTCTATGTAGTGGATGTTCCCTTTATCAGAGCCGGCGAGGAACCGGGGCCGGACGACATTGAATATGTGGTCAAGCAGCTCAAGGAAGTGATCGCAGTCTGCGAGAAGATCACCGGAAAGAAACTGGATCGCGACGAGCTTCGGGAAAAGCTGGTCCTGACGCGGGAGATGGAGGAGATATGGACGCAGATTTCGGATATGCTCCGGCTCGTTCCCGCTCCTTACGATGCCTTCTTCGACGGCACTGCCTTTATGGGTCCCCTGGTCACATTTCGCGGCACTCAGGAAGGCGTGGACTTCTTTCGAATGCTGTTAAAAGACCTTCAGGAAAAGGTGCGGTTGGGAACCGGGCCGCTTCCCGAAGAACGGTTTCGGATCGTGGTCGAGGGGACTCCGCCGTATCCGAACTACCATGCGTTTCGCGATCTCTTTGCGAAGTGGGGAGCCGTCGCGGTAGGCGCCACTTACAGCACCTCGCAGCCGGAAGGTTTTTTCCACGATCCCGACAGGCCGCTCGAAAGTCTGGCGGAGTTTCCGCTTCGCATCTTCACCAACCGCAGCCTGCAGCAGAGATACGCGATGCTCAAACGGTACGCCGAGGATCGGAAGGCCGACGGCCTGGTGATCCACTCGGTAAAGAGCTGCCGCCTGTTCTCGGCGGGTCACGGAGACATGCGGCGTTATTTTTCCAACGACCTGGGCATTCCGACTTTAATGCTGGAGTCCGACCTGGTGGACCAGCGCTATTATTCCGCAGCGCAGATACGCAACAGAGTGGATGCCTTCTTCGAGGTGCTGGAGCACAAGAAATTCCTGTTAGAAACGGCGGCTAAGTAGAAGGCGTTGCAAAACCGCTTCTTAACGGGTTGGAAGGGCACGGTTTTAACCGTGCCGAAAGCGAGTGGTAAAGATACCGGCTTCAGCCGCTGAGGGCCAACGACGCACCTCAGGGGCTAAAGCCCCCTCCTTAGGGTCCTGTGATCGGCACGACTAAAGTCGTGCCCTTTCGGGATTCCCGGGAGATTTTGCCACAGCTTTTTGAAAGGAGCGCAAGGAGCAGTGGATACCCCCGAATATACATTGGACGAATTGCTGATCTCGCGCATGGCGCGGGAAATGAAGGGCGAGGCGGTCGCCGGCGCGGCGACTTACTGCTCCATCGTAGCGGTGAAGCTGGCTCAATACCTTTATGCCCCCGATTTAATCGACTTCAACAGCGGGCTGCACCATTTCGACAGCCGCACGCCGGCCACGATGGTTTCCTCCGAATACCTCGGCAAGGCCGGACGCAAAGGGAGGATGTGCTGGGAGGAGTTGTTCGCCGCCGTTTTCCGGCAGAAGTTTCTGATCTGGGTCGGAGCCGTCCAGGTCGATCAATTTGGAAACGCGAACATCTCCGTTGTTGGGCAGTGGGAGAATCCTAAAGTCGCTCTGGTGGGCGCGCGCGGGCTTCCCGACGACTCCGTTCACTTGCAAGCGATGAATTATCACGTGGTAGACCATTCGAAACGGAGCTTCGTCGGCCAGGTCGATTTTGTCTGCTCCGTTGGATATGGGGAGGCCAGAAAAAAGGCCGGAGTCCGCGACGGGTTGCCGGGAATTGTGGTGAGCAACCTGGGGATTTTCGACTTCGCGCCGGAGTCGGGAAGGATGCGGATTCAATCGCTCCATCCCGGCGTGGCGCTGGAGGATGTCAAAAAGAATACGGGATTTGAGCTGCTGGCTCCCTCCGTGATTCCCCAGACAGCGGCGCCCACCCGAGAGGAACTCGATCTCATCCGCACGCAAATCGATCCGCTGGGCCTTCGGGTGATGGACCGGATACCGAGGGCGAAGGCCGGGGAATACCTCGCGCAGGTTCTGAAAAAGGAAAAGGAATTGTTTCAGACGGTCTGATTCCCGGGACTGGGGGTTGGCAAACGAAAAGCAGATCCTTCCCCTTCGGCAAGCTCAGGATCAGGATGACAGCGCCGGAAGGGGTTGCATGTTCAGGGAATTCAGTATACAGCAATTGCGAAAACGCCTGAGCACGAGTGAAGAGTGTGTGTAAGAACTCCGAAGGGCGTACCTCAGCGGCTAAAGCCGCGTTGCAAGCGTTGATTTAGGCACGACTAAAGTCGTGCCCTGACGGAAAATCGAGGTCGTCGCTCAGACTCTGAAGCCCTAATATTTAGGGCTTTCTAGCGGCACGGCTGAAGCCGTGCCCTTACGTAGGAGGTCGTTTGTGGAAGTAAAAACGATTCTTGTGGTTGGCGCCGGCCAGATGGGCGCCGGGATCGCACAGGTAGCCGCGCAAGCGGGATACGAAACTCTTCTCTACGACGTGGAGGAGAAGATTGTGACCGGAGCGAAGAAGAAAATCCAGGAACGGCTCGAGTCGGCTCAAAAGAAAGGGAAACTCAAGCCCGAGGAAGCGGAAGGCATCCTGGGAAGGCTGCGGCCCGCCTCGAGCCTCGCCGCCGGTAAAGAGGCCGACGTGGTGATCGAAGCGGCAATCGAAAAGGAGTCTCTGAAGAAGGAAATCTTTAAGGAACTGGATGGGATTTGCCCCGCGCGGACGATCCTGGCTTCGAACACCTCCGCCATTTCCATCACCAAGATTGCATCGGCAACCAACCGGCCCGACCGGGTGGTGGGCACGCATTTTTTCAACCCTCCGCCGGTCATGAAGCTGATAGAAATTGTGAAAGGATATCTGACCTCCGAGGAAACCATCGCGACCATCCGATCGCTCGCCGCGAAAATGGGGAAGGAGACGATCCTAGCCAAGGACTACCCCGGGTTTCTTTCGACGCGTGTCGGGATGCCCGCCATCAATGAAGGAATCTACGCATTCTACAACGGACTCGGGAGCATTGACGACATCGACAAGGCTCATCGCTTGGGGCTGAACCATCCCATGGGGCCGCTCGAGCTGGCCGACCTGGTGGGCCTCGATACGATCGTCAATGTGCTGGAGGTTCTCTACGAAGGCCACGGCGAGCAGAAGTTCTTTCCCTGCCCTCTGCTCCGCCAGATGATTACGGCCGGGCACCTGGGAATAAAAACCGGCAGGGGCTTTTACATTTATTCCAACGGTGAAAAGAAGCCGGCCATGTGAGCGGGAATGTGGGGTTTTAGGCCGGAACGTGCCCACGGCACAAAAAGCGTGCCGTGGCTACCACTCGGGGAATTGTAGCACTCGATCATGGAGAAACCCTTGGCGTTGAAGCTTCAAATCGCAAGGAAAGAGAAACTCCTCAAGCTGGAGGAAGCGGCCGCGCTGATTCCCTCCCGCTCCACGGTCGCCGTCGGCGGACTGGGGCTGTACGGAGCGCCGATGGCGATGGTGCGGGAACTGATCCGCCAGGGTATCGGAGACCTCTCGCTGGTCCTGCCGCCGGGGAGCAGCATCGCAGCCGACCTTCTCATCGGCACCGGCTCGCTGCGCGAAGTGCTCTGTTCCTACATTGGGTTTGAAGATATTGGTCTCGCACCGAACTTCCGCCGGGCGGCGGAGTCCGGCACGCTCCGAATTGTCGATGCCGACGAAGCCTTCGTCGTCTGTGGCCTCAAGGCAGGGGCCGCCCGGAGTCCGTTCTTCGTTCTGCCCGAGGGAATGTCCGGCTACGAAACGGCGCGTGTGAATCCCAAATATTTTTGCATTCTCGATCCGCGAACGGGAAAAAGCCATCTCTGCGTGCCGGCAATCAATCCCGATATCGCATTAATTCACGCCGCGCAGTGCGACACGTACGGCAACGCCAGACATCTTGGCAACTGCTTCACCGACCTGCTGATGGCCAAAGCCACGACGAAAAGAGTGATCGTGAGCTGCGACGAGCTGATCGATGTCTCGGAGACGCGGAAAAATCCGCAGTTGACCTCGATCCCGGGCTTCCTGGTGGACGCGGTGGTTCACGTTCCTTACGGCTGCCATCCGCTCTCCAGCCCTGGACTTTACCAGAGGGACGATCAACACCTCCAGCTTTATCTCGAAAAGTGCGCTACTGAGAGCGGGCTCCACGAATATCTGGCGGAGTTCGTGCTGGGGACCGATTTCGCGGAATATAAGAGCAAGATCGGCGGGGAGAAATTCGAGCTTCTCTCGAAAGGAAACGGCCATGCGTGATACGCAACCGTACACCATCGCCGAGTTGATTGCCGTGGTCCTGGCGCGCCATCTGAAAGACGACTGGCTCGCCATTGTCGGCACGGCCTCCTACGAAGCCGCCACGGCCTGCCGCTTGGCGCAACTGACGCACGCGCCGAATCTGAATTGGCTCTTTGGAGGAGTCGGCGCACTAAACCCGCAGTTGAAACCGATGCCTCCCTCTTCGGCCGATTTCCGCAGTATGCGCGGAGCCGAGGCCGTGGTTGGAATCGACGAGGTCGGCGATTATGAGCTGGCCGGTCAAATCGATCTGTTTTTCGCCGGGGGAATTCAAATCGACCGCTTCGGCAACTTGAATCTCTGTTGCACCGGGGATTATTCGCGTCCCAAATTTCGGGGTCCCGGCTCGGTGGGTCTTCCGTTTCTGAGCAAGGCGAAGAATATCTTTACGTTTACGCGCGCCCATAACCGGCGCACGTTTGTGGAGCGGGTCGATTTCATCTCGGGTGTGGGGAACCTGGACGGGCCGGGGAGCCGGGGCCGCGCGGGTCTGGTGGAAGACCAGGGACCGAGAATGGTGGTCACCAACCTGGCCGTGATGGACTTCGATCCCAAGAGCAAGCGGATGCGGCTGAAAAGTCTGCATCCCGGCGTGAGCCTGGATACGGTCGTCAAGAACACGGGCTTCGAACTGCTCCAGCCAGCGCACGTTTCTCAGACGCCGGCGCCCACTGAAGAGGAATTGCAATTGGTCCGCGAGGAGATCGACACGGAGGGGATTTTGAGGAGGATCTGAACCATGTTAATGCCGGTTACTATGCGTTGCTTCTCGAAGCTGGAACGGGCCTCGCGCGAGGAAATCCTCGGATTGCAATTCAAGAAACTGAAATATCAACTGGATTTTCTTTACAATCAAAACAAATTCTACCGGCGGAAGTTCGACGCGGCAAAAGTGAAGCCGGAGCAGATCCGCAGCCTGGATGAGTTCCGCGAGCGGGTCCCCACGCAGGATAAAAAGGACTTCATTGCGGATCAGGAACAAAACCCGCCATACGGCGACCGGCTGGGAATCGCACACGAGAAGCTGTGCCAGATCAACCTCACTTCGGGAACCTCCGGCGTGGGGCGGGAAGTATACGGGGTCAGCCGGAGAGACGTGGAATTGGCCGGGCTGACCTGGATGAACCATTTCCATTGGATTGGGCTGAAAAAGGGAGACATCGCCATCTCGGTGATGCCTCTGGCGAATTTGGCCGCGGGCCTTTCGGCTTTCCAAGGGATGATCAAGATGGGGCTGGTGCCGTTCCAGAACTTTGGAACCGATAGCGTGGCCAAGCTGGAGTTGATGCAGCGGTTTCGCCCGCACTTTATCACTCTCAGCACCGCTTACGCTTTGCGTCTTACGCTACTGGCGAAGAAGATGGGGCTGAATCCGAAGAAAGATCTTCCCCAGATGAAGGGGATGACGATTGCAGGCGAGACCTACCCGATCTCGCTGGCATGCGAGCTGGAAGAGTTTTGGGATTGCCGTATCCATGAATTCTACGGCTCGACGCAGGGAGGAACGATCTTCGCTTACACCTGCGAACACGGAGTGGTGAGAGACAGCGTGCGTGGCTCGATGCATCTGGCCGATCCCCATTACTTCACCGAGGTCATCGACCCGGAGACTTTGAAACCGGTGCAGCCAGGCGAAGAGGGCGAGGCGGTGGTCACGGCGCTGACCCGCGAAGCGTCCCCGGTGGTCCGCTTCCGGACGAAAGACAAAGTCCGGTATTTCCCATACAACTATTGTACCTGCGGCCGTCCCTTCGATATCTGGGAGGCCGGAAACGTGAGCCGATACGACGATATGATGAAGATCAAATCCACCAACGTCTGGCCTTCGATGATCGACCAAGTCCTGTTCAGTTGCCCCGAGGTGGAGGAGTATGCGGGCCGGGTGTGGATTGACGAAGTGGGAAACGAGAAGGTCACGGTGCGAGTGGCCTTCAAGCCGACGGTTTGTTTTTCGGCCGCGGAGAAACAAAAATTTCTGGAAACGCGCGCGCGGGAGCTTCGGGCGCAAACCGGGATTTCGATGGATGTAATAGATATTCCCCGCAGCGAGCTGCCAACCTTTGAATTCAAGTCACGGAGATGGAGCGATGAAAGAGAGAAAAACCTCGCAAGAAACTCCTCCTAAGAACCGCTCCCTTTCGGTCGCGGCTCGGGACGGAGGCGACCAGCGTGTGATCGGATCGCTGGAGCGGATGATGGAGGAGTGCAAAATGCTCTGCCGGGAGGACGATCCCGTGCTGCAAGGGCAGATGCAATTGGTTCTGGGAGTCTTGGCCGACGTTCTGGAGGTCAAAGACCCGCACAATCACTTCGAACACGTGGTGGAATACGAATGATTCGGGATCAGATATTTATCCCCATCACGTTCGATCTTCCCTTCGTGGTGGGCAACATGAACATCTACCTGTTTCCGGGGGAGCCTCTGACCCTCCTGGACACGGGACCCAAGACCGAGCCGGCCCGCCACGCGATCGAGAAGACGTTCGAAGAGCACGGCCTTCGCATCGAACAGATCAAAAGAATCGTCATCAGCCACGGGCACGTGGATCATTTTGGGCTGGCCCGCGAATTGGCGGAGAAAAGCGGGGCGGAGATCTTTATCCACCCGTGCGACGCTCCCAAGGTCCAGCGTGGCTATCATTTCTACGGAGAACTGTCGCCGTTTCTGCGGGAGGCGGGCGTGCCGGAGGAACACCTGGGGGAGCTGGAAGGCTGGTGCACCTTCGCGGACTCGATCAAAGAGCCGCTGGAGAACGTGCAATTGCTGGAGGACGAAGCGGCGATTCCATTCGAAACATTTTCGCTGCGGGTGATCCACTGTCCGGGCCACGCGCAGGGGCACATCGCTTTGTACCATGAAGCCAGCGGAGACCTTTTTGGCGGCGATCACATCCTGCGGAACATCACGCCGAATCCCGCGATGGAGCGCAGTTGCAAGGAGCCGGAGAAAAGAAATCAGGCACTGGTTCAATATCTCGCCTCGGTGAAGAAGATCGAGCAGCTCCATGTAAAGCGGATTCTGGGGGCGCATGGACCGGCCGTCGAGAATCCGCAAGAGCGGATCGAGCAGATCTACCGGCACCATCTGCGGCGAAAAGAGAAGCTCCTCGGATTGCTGAACGGAAAAGGCGCCACGGCATACGAGCTGGGTAAGAAACTCTTTGGCACAGCCAAGGAAGCGGATATTTTTTTGACGGTGTCGGAAGTCTTCGCTCACCTCGACCTGCTGTTGGAAGAAAATCGGGCAAGAGCGGAAAAGAACAACGGGGTGTTTCGCTACTTCGCGGCATGAGAAAGGACACTACGAAATGAAGGAAGCAGTAATAGTAGCAGCCGTAAGAACGGCGGTGGGTAAAGCGTTCAAAGGGAGTCTCAAGGACACGCGCTCGGACGATCTGGCCGCGATCGTCATGCGCGAAGCCCTGAACCGGGTTCCCAACCTGAACCCCAGCGAGATCGACGATATTATTTTTGGCTGCGCGCTGCCGGAGGCGCAGCAAGGGTTCAACGTAGCTCGGTGCGCGGCTTTCATCGCTGGAATCCCCTATGAAGTGCCGGCCATGACGATCAACCGGTTTTGCTCGTCGGGCCTGGAAACCATCGCCATTGCCGCGCAGCGGATTCAGGCGGGTGCGGCCGACGTGATTATCGCGGGAGGGTTGGAGAGCATGTCGCTGGTTCCCATGTACGGGAACAGCTATTCCCCCAACCCCGCCCTGGAGAAGAAATATCCGGAAGCCTATTTCCCGATGGGAAAAACCGCCGAAGTGCTGGCCAAGAAATTTTCGATCCCGCGGGAAAGACAAGACCAATATAGCTTCAACAGCCATCAAAAGGCGCTGGCAGCGATCCGCGACGGAAAGTTTAAGGAAGAGATTGTCCCGGTGAAGACCCAGGTGGTGATCGGGCAAAACGGGACCAAAGAGACGAAGGATATTGTCTTTAGCATCGACGAAGGACCTCGGGCGGACACGACCCTGGCGAGACTGGCGAGCTTGCAGCCGGTTTTCGATCCGGCAGGAACAGTGACAGCGGGAAACGCTTCGCAGATGAGCGATGGGGCGGCGGTGGTGATCGTGATGTCGAAGGAAAAAGCGCGCTCGCTGGGAGTGAAGCCTCTGGGCGTCTTCCGAGGTTACGCCGTGGGTGGAGTGCCGCCGGAGATCATGGGGATCGGTCCCACGGTGGCCATTCCGAAAGTGTTGCGCCAGACGGGAATCCAGCTTTCGCAGATCGGCGTCATCGAACTGAACGAGGCGTTCGCCTGCCAAGCCCTGAGCGTGATCGATCAAACTGGCCTAGATCCCGACAAGGTCAATTTTAATGGAGGAGCTGTTGCCCTGGGCCATCCTTTAGGGTGTACCGGCGCCAAGCTTACCACCACCCTGCTGCATGAGATGAAGAGGCGCCAAGCGCAGTACGGCATGGTCACGATGTGCATTGGAGGGGGGATGGGAGCTGCGGGGATTTTTGAGAGGGTGGAATAACGAGAGATTTAAGTTTGGACTTTTAGCCCCAACGGGGCTTTCTATATCAGCCCAGGCCAGCGGCCTGGGTTGACATAGGTATCGGTTAAAAAAAGCCCTGAAAGGGCGCGCTACGGAGGTTATCACCGTCGCATGAGCCAATCGCTCTCCATCATTTTCGTTCACCTGGTGTTCAGCACGAAACATCGCGAACCGTTGCTGCTGCAACCGCTGCGAGACCAGACGCACGCCTATTTGGCCACGGTCCTGAAAAATCAGGGTTCGCCGGCCATCCAGATTGGCGGGACGAGCGATCATGTTCACATCCTCCTTCGCCTCTCCAAGAATCATTCCCTGGCGGCGGTCGTGGAGAAGATGAAGACTAGCTCCTCCCGATGGATCAAGACGCAGGGTGATGCGCTGGGCGGATTCCACTGGCAGAACGGGTACGGTGGATTTTCGGTCAGCCATCGGGAACTGGATGAGGTGGTTCGCTACATCCGACAGCAGGAGATGCATCACCGGGCGATCAGTTTTCAGGACGAGTACCGGAGCTTCCTGGCGAGCTACGGCGTCGAATATGACGAGCGCTATGTATGGGACTGAATGGCAAGGCGGCTTGAGCGCCCTTTCAGGGCTGGAGTTTTCCGTTTTGCAATCGCTCACCCAGGCCGGTTGGCCTGGGCTGATATAGAACGCCCCTTCGGGGCTGGAAAATGTAGAATCTCCAGTCCCACGACTTAGGTCGTGGGCTAGAATCTGGCGACCCTCCGGGGCTATAGAGTCGCAATTTTATGAATAATCCAGCCAAAAACGCGAGGAGAGAAACCAATGGATAAGGTGATGGCTTTGAAGGGACTGAGCGGGGAAATTCACAGCGGCGACACCATCGCGCTGGGGGGGGCGGGGTTGGTGCGAAAGCCGATGGCGTTGGTGGAAGAACTCGTTAGGTCTGGGATTACGGACCTGACCGTGGTGGCCGTGCTGGGAGGACCCGATGTGGATCTGCTGCTGGGAGCGGGATGCGTGACGCGGTTGCACTATGCCTACGTCGGTTTCGACTTCGCCGGGTTGTCATCCAATTTCCGCCGCGCCCGGGAAGAGAAGAAGGTGGAGTGCATCGAATATTCCGAGTACACCCTGATCGCCGCGTTGGAAGCAGCCGTCCGTGGCGTACCCTTCCTGACGGCGCGTTCGGGATTAGGAAGCGATCTGTTGCGCATCAACCCGAATCTGAAGGAGATTGGCTCTCCTTTCGGTGATGAGAAGGTGGTGGCGGTGAAGGCGATTCAGCCGGATGTGGCGCTCCTCCACGTCAACTACGCCGATCCCAGCGGGTATGGCCAGATCGTGGGAGACCGGTTTCTCGATCCTCTCTATGCCCGAGCTTCCAAAAAAACGATCCTCTCCGCCGAAAAGGTGGTGGATATAAAAAAGATCGAGGACCATTACGACGACACGGCCATCCTGAAGCTTTGGACCACCAAACTCGTCGAAGCTCCGCGAGGAGCGGGTTTTACCGCTTGTTATCCGCAATACGCGCTGGATGTCGCAGGCGTTCAGGAGTATCAGGAGACGGCAAGTTCACCGGAGAAGTTTCGGGACTATCTGGAGAAAATCCGCTCCGGCAGCGAAGTTCTACAGAAAATATAAGCATTGTTCAGGTACGTATAGCCCGCTTGGCCGGAGAAAAAGCAGATTCTTCTCCCGCTCTGCGGGATCAGAATGACAACCTTCGTTTTTTGGGCGACAACTTGTTGTATTATCTTGGAGGTCTCCCGCGATGAAAGTAGAGCATTTTGACAATGGGTATAGCCCTTTGAGAGAGGAAGAGAACGCAGTGCAGATCCCTCACTCCGTTCGGGATGACAGCGTGGAGGTTCGGGATGACGACGCCGCGCTCGGAATATACATAGGGATAGGCAGATGATGGAACTGGCAGGGAACGTAGCTCTGGTTACGGGAGGATTGCGCGGCATCGGAGCCGCCACGGCATTGGAACTGGCGCAGAACGGCGCGGACGTGGCCGTTTGCGACCTTCAGCAAACGCCCGAGGGCGAACAGTTACTGGACACCATCCGGCGGCTGGGGAGACAGGTGCTTTTTTGCGCCGCGGATGTCTCCAACTTCAATCGCGCTCAAGAAGTGGTCGCGGAGGTGGTCCGCGCGTTGGGTCATCTCGATATTCTGGTCAACAACGCGGGCATCAACCGGGACCACGTGATATGGAAGATGACCGAGCAGGAATGGGATAGCGTCCTTGGGATCAACCTGAAAGGGGTTTTTAATTACTCCCGCGCGGCGGCGCCAATATTCAGGACGCAAGGAAGGGGAAAGATCGTCAGCATCTCCTCGGTGAATGGCTTGCGGGGACAACCGGGTCTCTCGAATTATGCGGCAGCCAAGGCCGGGATCATCGGGCTGACCAAGACTTTGGCCAAGGAGTTGGGGAAATACCAGGTGAATGTCAACGCCATTGCGCCCGGTTACATAGAAACGAAGATGACGGAGAATCTAGCTGCCGACGTTAAGGCGGAAGCCTTGAAGGGGACAGTGCTGGGGCGGCTCGGCGCGCCGGAAGACATCGCTCACGTAGTCACGTTTCTGTGCACGGAAGGCGCGCGGCACATTACTGGAGAGGTCATCCGGGTGGATGGCGGCGAGTATATGTAAGGCGGCGGCGAAGCGGGCGGGATTAAAAAACTGGACCGGAATCGAGGAACCCTAAAACGAGGAACTCTATGAACAGCGAGAGCGTCAGCTTGAGCCAAGTCAAGGCGTCTGTGACGACCTGGCCAACCCGGTATACCCTTGTGGCTTGCATGTTGCTCACGTTCATTATCGCGTGGGCGGATCGGATCGCTTTTTCGGTGGCCACGCCGAAGATTATGGGCACGTTCGGCTGGAGCAAAACGCAGATGGGATTCGTGCTCTCGGCCTTCACCTGGGGATTCGTGGTATTCAAGCTGCCGGCTGGGTGGCTGGCGGACCGCTACGGCGGGATGAAGACGATGATCGGAGCGGTGCTGTTCTGGTCCTTTGTGACGATTTTGTTTCCGTTCTCGACCGGTCTGGCGGTGATGGCCGGGTTGCGGCTGCTGCTGGGAATGGGCGAGGTCGCCTATCCTCCGTCCCAGATCAGGATTCTGTCGCGTTGGTTTCCGGACAAGGAAAGACCGAAAGTAAACGGCATCTGCCTGGCGGCGGGCGGAGTGGGAACCATCCTGGCAACGCCGCTGGCGGCGTGGCTGCTGGTCATGTACGACTGGCGCAGGGTGTTTTATTTATTTGGAGCGATGGGAATTGTTTGGGGACTGGGCTTCTGGCGTTGGAGCTCCCGGCCGCAGACGGTGAGCCGGCTGAATGAGCAAGTCAGCACGAGCGGCACAGCGCACGAGAAGAAAGGCAAGTTTCCCTGGACCCGGCTGCTGCGGATACGAGCCGTTTGGGGACTGATCGTCGTGTACTTTTCCGTGACCTATTGCTTTTGGGTGTTTTTCAACTGGCTGCCGACGTATTTGGTCGAAGAGCGGGGTTTCACGTTACTGAAGATGGGATACTACGCGACGCTGCCGTATGCGGGTCAGTCGGTGACTCAAATTGCCTTCGGATGGCTCTGCGCGTATCTCATCACGCGCGGGTTCAGCAAGAATTTCAGCCGCAAGGTGATCATCGGCGGCTGCTTTTTGGGAGCGTCCACCTTTCTCATCCTGTGTGTGAATACCGCTTCACCCATACTGGCGGTGGTGTACATCAGCGCGTCCATCTCGTTGCTGGGGGCGAGTTACACGCCGATCTGGACGATACCGACCGACCTCAGCACGCAGTGGCCTGGGACGATTTTCGGGCTGGCGGGGACGATCGGATTCCTGGGCGGCGCGCTGGCTCCGATTATAACGGGATATATTGTGGACACCACCGGGAGCTGGAACCTGTCATTTTATCTGGCCTCGGCCGTCTCGTTGGTGGGGTTGCTGGCAACCGTGTTGCTGGTGTCCACGGACTCGATCGATGCGAGATTGAACCGCGAGGTTCAGTGAAGTAGTTTCGAGTAAATCCCGACAGGACTGCGGCAGATCATAGGGGAGTTTGAAGATGGTTCCGGCGGGAAATGAGGCAGGGTCCGTTCCGTAGACCATTATCGGGGATAATATAAAGGCAAGCTTTCAGCCGCTCCTGCGGGGCTGAGAGGAATATTTTGTCTCCGGTCCCAGGGCTGGTGCCCTGGGCTACTTTCATTCGTCCCTGGCGGGACTGGCCCTAATGGGAAGGCAGCTTTTGCTTCCCGGAGATTTTCCAGACCAATTTGAAAATTGGTGTATCCCTCGGCGAGAAAAAGGAACGCAGTGCAGATCCCTCACTCCGTTCGGGATGACGACATCGTGGTTCGGGATGACGAGTTCGTGCAGGGAGGGAAACGGGATACAACTTTTGGAAAACCGGTCTAGATTCCCGGACTGCCAGCAGCGCCTGCCGGGCCGCCTGTTATCGCGGAGAAGAAAACGTGTTGAAGAATGCGACTTCCAACAGAATCCCGATCTATCTGACGGCGCTCCTGGTCCTGTGGATTCATCCTACTTGGGGAGCGGAGCGGTCGGCGACGATTAGGGGGGTTGTGAACGTCGCATCGGGTGCGCCGGCGGTGGGCGCGGTGGTGAAGGCGAAAAACACCGACTTAGGGGTGACGGTGAGCGTCATCAGCGGGGAAGACGGGAAATACAAGGTACCGGAACTTCCTGCCGGCCACTATACCATCCGGGCAACCGGAGGCGGGTTTCAAAGCGATCCCAACGAGACCGTGGAGGTGGGCGCGAGCCAGTTCGCGAACAAGACTTTGACGCTCGGTCAGCGGCAGAATCTGGCGGAGGCGCTGACCAGCGCACAGTTCGCCGCGATGATGCCGGATGGGGCGGGCAAGGAACTGATCGTTTCGCTTTGCACGCATTGCCACAAAGACGGACTGTACAAGATCGTCTCCCGCCGGATGAACCGGGACGGATGGGCCGAGGCAGTCCGCAAGATGGAAGCCAATGTTTTCGGCAATACGCATCCGGTCGAGATGACCGATCCGGACAGGAAAACGATCCTCGATTACCTTGCCAAGAATTACGGTCCGAATGCGCCGCCGCTCGATCCGAATGCCGCCGTGGGAAAGAACTGGATCACCGGTCCCGCCGCAAAAACCATGGCGACGGAATTCGATCTGCCTCCCGGCTCCGGCCCGCATGATGTGTCGATCGATTCGCAGGGTATCGGCTGGGTGGGCGAAACCAATCATGGAGTGATCGGGCGTCTCGACCCCCAAACGCTGATTTACACCCGAATATCCATACCCGGCACGCTGCCGAATACGGCCAAGCGAAGCGTCAACGCCGCGCACGCGCTGGTCATCGACGCGCAGGGCCGCCTGTGGCTTTCGGATCATCGCACGCCGCGAGTCATCGAGTACGATCCCAAAATCGAATCCAAGCCGGAGGCATTTACTTTTTATCCTTATCCCGCGCCCAAGAGCCCGGAATTTTCCGCCGACGTGAATACCATCCGGGTGCATCCGAACGGAACGGTTTGGTTCACGGACCTGGGCTCGGACCAGATCTTGCGTCTCGATCCCAAGACAAAGACATTCACGCAAATACCCATTCCGTCCGGCCTGCGCTCCGCCATCAAGGCGCACCCCTACGGTATGGCCATCGACGGCAATGGCTGGGTGTGGTTCGCCGAATACGAGTCCAGCAAGATGGGACGCGTCGATGCGAAAAGCGGCGAGGTGACCGAGTACCCTCTGCCCCCGCACGCCTACCCGCGTCGGATGGGAACCGACGCCGATGGCAACGTCTGGTTCGGGGAGTACGGCGGAATTGGCAAACTGGGCTTCATCGACCGCCGCACCGCCAAGATTACGGATTATCCCACCCCCATCAAATACTCCGGAGCATACTCGGTGAGCGCGGACCTGAAACGCAATCTCATCTGGGTCAACGAACTGATTTCGGATAAGATCGCGCGCTTCGATCCGAAAACGAAAACGTTTGTGGAGTTCCCGCTCCCGACTCTTTACTCTTCGGTACGGAGAATTGAAGCCGACCCCACGCGACCCAATCGCATCTGGTATGCCGGCAATAACATCAACAAGATCGGATACGTGGACGTTTTGGAATGAGCCGGCCCGCGGCCTGAGCCCTCGCGACGTTTTGAGTCGCCTCTTAACCCGAAGCAAATTCCAAATCACAAGCACCAAATCCCAAACAAATTCCAATTTCCAATTTCCAAACTCCAAATTCTAGGGTGTTTTCAGGGTTGGTGTATAGGTCGCGGAAAGAACGCAAAAGTGCAGATCCCTCACTTCGTTCGGGATGACACCGTAGGTGAGCTATACAGCAACCCTGAAAATGGCATAGGGTGTTTTCAGGGTTGGTATATAGAGACGGCGGCGGATTCCAATGCCAAACTATCTGTCGCCCCTCCGGGGCTGGGGTGTCTTATTCCTGCCGGTCCCACGGCTTACGCCGTGGGCTATTATCTACCGCCCCTCCGGGGCTGAACAGAATCGCTATACAGCAACTCTGAAAATGGTCTATTTTGACTCGTAATGCAGTTTGGAATTTTGCTTTTTGGTGATTGGGTATTGTTTGGGATTTGGAGTTTGGTAATTGGGATTTCTCAACAGTTTCTGCCCGAATCATGCTGGGTTCAGCGCTGGTTCCCAGAAAAACATCGCCAGGCATTGCGTTTCTCCGGCGCGGCGTTACAATGGTGCCAGCGTTTGTCAAAAGAGTCGCAGGGCTGCGGCCGGTTTCGTGGGGAGCAAGGATTCCAATGAATCCCCTGATAACCAAATCGCTCGGGAAAATCTATCAGGACGCGCAGATTGCGGCGACCAGCAATGAGCCTGTCTTGATCCTGGGAGAGACCGGGGTTGGCAAAGAAATGCTGGCGCGCTACATCCATGCGCAATCCCGCCGCTCGAGCCATCCCTTCCTTCCTCTGAACTGCTCCGCGCTGCCGCCGAACTTGATCGAAAGCGAGCTGTTCGGGCACGCTCAGGGAGCCTTTACGGGGGCGGCGCATGAGAAAAAAGGGATCCTGGAGCAGGCGGAGCACGGCAGCGTCTTGCTGGATGAAATCGGCGACATGCCGGTGGACGTGCAGGCCAAAGTGCTGCGCGTCATCGAAACCGGCGAGATGTGGCCGGTCGGCTCCACCGCCTATCGCCGCATCGACGTGCGCTTTATCGCCGCCACCAATGCCGAACTCAAGTCGCGAATCGAGCATGGACAGTTTCGTCGCGACCTCTATTACCGCCTGAACATCTTCCTCTATCAACTTCCTCCCCTGCGGCAGGAACCGGACGAGATTCCCCTGTTCGCCGACGCCATTCTGGGCGGAGAGGCGGTCCTATCTACGCCCGTCCTGGAACTGTTCTTCTGCTACCCGTGGCCGGGCAACATCCGGGAGCTGAAGAACGTGCTGATCTACGCCCGGTCCCGAGCCAATGGCCGAGAAATCCTGCTGGAGCACCTGCCGGTGGAGCTGGTCGAAACCTGCAAACATCCGGCGGTCCTGCGGGGCCGGAAGCTGAAGGAAAAATTGGAATGCTTTGAAGCCGTGGTACTGCGCCAGGCGCTGCGGCTTTATCCCGATCCCCGCATCGCCGCCAAACAAATGGGGATCGAGCTCCGCACGTTTTACCGCCGGATGAAGAAATACGGAGTGACCTCACCGGCGCGCCACTAACTAGACGGTTTCAGAAACACGCTCACATATTCCGATGACTTCGCGGCCATCGCAAGACAGCCCGACAGCACGACTTCTCCGGCTTGCCGACTTGCCGGCCAAGTGAACCCTATATCGGTAAACGCCGTTATCGGAGATCTATCAAGTCTGGGGGGACCGCTTTGACGCTGCTCCAATCTACTGTCCGACTTTTTGTCGAGCTCCGGGCAGGTTGGTGGCCTGTTGCTTCCTTCGGCAATGTCGAGACTCGGCACGTAAGCTAACGATTCCACTATTCCCCAGGAATCGAGAGCTGTCTGAAAAAGCTGGTTCTGGATGCCCCGGAGACGGGTTTTCAGAACCCGCAAAAGGACAGAGGGCTCGATTGGGGGCAGATGGGTGTACACTCTCAACCGGAGGACAAAAAATTAATTCCGGTTTAAGATAATTGCGGGTGGAATGCCAGTAGAGTTGTGGTTTGAAAAAAAGGTATTGGAAACAGGGGTTATTCCGCTGTTAGCCATAAATTTGTAAGTCAAAAAAGGAGATTCACTTGAAAAGCACACTTTTCTCAAAAGCATCGTCTTTATTTGTCAGGGCATCGGTTCGCCGCAGCATCCTGATGGCAGTTTTGCTGATCGCCTCCTCCTCCTGCTTTGCAGCCGAGGACCCGAATCCCGAAATTAGAGTCAGACGCAACGATCCTCTTGTTGGGACTTGGGAGTGGCAGGCTACATATTCACAAGTAGCCCCAGGTTTTCCCGCCAAGTTCGGCGGATCGGAGATTTTTAATAGTGACGGCACGATGCTAGTGGTAACAAATTTGCCCGGCGTAACCATCGGAGCGGGAAGCTGGAAACCTACGGGCTTCGGGCGTTACTCCCTTACCGTCACATTTTACCGGACAGATCCGCGATTCCCTTTAATGCTGCCCGATACCATCCATGTAAACCTAAGACTAGTCGACCTAGACACCTATACAACCACGGACGTGCTCATGCCGCTTGACCCGTCGGGCCAACCCCTTTTCGATCCGTCCTGCCCTGGTGCTGGAGGGCTGTGTGCGTTCAACGGAACCGTCCAGGGAAAACGGCAAGCGTTCGCAAATTTCAACACGTTGCTGCCATAACAGTGCAGGCGGCCTTCACGGGCGCGGGCAGTCGAGTAGCGAAGAAACGAGTCCCCACGGCACGTTTTTTTGTGCCGTGGGCTTGTTCCGGGCTCGTTCAAGAAAAAGCCCACTCCCACTTCCTATAGCATTTTTCGAGTTGGTGTATAGCAAGAGTTCAGCCGCCCCTACGGGGCTGGACGGCGTAATGGACCCGTGACCCAGGACTTCGTCCTGGGCTACTTTCATTCGCCCCTCCGGGGCTGAGCGGGATTGCTATACAGTAACTCTGAAAATGGGCTAAATACGCTTTTGATCATTCGACCTTATTTAGATTCAGAACGAACACTCCGAGAAGAACCGAAACTGGCCCCCATCCTGCAATGTAGAACCCGCAATAGATTTCTTGCGGCGTTTCCGACGAGGGCACTTTCACCTCTGGCTTCACTGGCTGCTGGTCAAACCAGTCCCAATAGCTCCGTTTATCACCAGATCTAACACGGTATTGCAACCACATGGGTTTCAAAGGGGATCATTCGAGTTTTTCTGGATTGATCCCGGGTAGTCGTCAAGGGCAGAGGGATACCGTTCAAAATCGCGGCACCTGGACGAAAAACACCCTACCCGTAGATTTGGAGTGATTGGAGATGTTGGTTGCCGCCCTGTTATACGTTAGCGAACTTCTGAAAGGCAGTAAGGCCGCCCAATTCTCGCGTGCCGGTGCTTTTGTGACAAAATTGGCGTCTGCTGCCTATCGGAACTGACAGAATTGTCACGAAGCTCAACGTCATGTTCAACAGGATGTTGCGGGCAACAAATCCCGCCGCCTCGGACTGATTCTTCGTTCTAGCACTGTCAATTCTGTCCCACGACATTTTCTCGGCGGGCAAGCGATCTCCATCAAGACGCAGCAACCCCTTCTATTTCAATTCAGCTAATCGTGCAGGGAAGCACGCGGGGCTTGGGCCAGCGAATTGCTCAAGGGATGTCTCGACTCGTCGCGATATAGATCTGGAGCAATCCACCGCGCGGAGGGAAGCTTGCGGAGGCAAAATGCGACTGCCGAGGGTACGGAAAGCAAAGTGCTGCTGCGCCCTCTTCTCGAAAGCGACATTTCCGCCGTCATCGCCATCGACGAACGGGCATCGGGAAGCAGCAAACCGGAGTATTGGCGCTACAAGCTGAACCAATATCTGACGGAAAACCAGCTTCACTCCGAGGCCGACGGCACGATCCTGGCGCGCGTGGCCGAGACGGAAGGGGAAGTGGTGGGATTCATGATCGGCGAAATCCGGCGCTGGGAGTTCGGGCAGCCCTATTGCGGGTGGATCACCGCTTTGGGAACCGACCCGGAGCATCGGCGCCTGGGAATCGGCCGCCGCCTGCTGGCCGAGTTGCTCGCCTACTACCGCCAGAGGGGCCTGAATGACGTGCGCACCATGGTGGAGTGGGCCGACGGCGACCTGTTGAAATTTTTCCATTCGATGGGCTTTGTTCGCGGGCCCTTCGTGGAGCTGCAAAAATCACTTTGATTCTGCCCCGCTGGGCCGGAGGAGCATCATGATAGAAGTTTTCCGGGACTGGTTCGAGCATCGCCACGACTACGCCAAAGAATGGCAGAAGAGAACCGGCGGGAAGGTGATGGGCTATTTCTGCACCTATGCCCCCGAGGAACTCATGTATGCCGCCGGTATTTTGCCGGTGCGCGTCCTGGGAGGGCACGAGCCTCAGGCCCTGACCGAGCCGCATATCTTCGGGATGTTCTGTCCCTTTTGCCGGGACTGCCTGGGAGAGGGCTTGAAAGGGCGCTTCAATTACCTCGACGGGATTATGATCTCGCAGTCGTGCATCCACTTGCGGCAGGCCTTCACGAGCTGGCGCCTGCATATCCCGGTTCCTTACAACTATTACCTGCCGTTCCCGCACGGGGTGCAAAATCCGCCCGCATACCCGTACCTCACCAACGAGCTGCGGGCCTTCCAGAAATCGCTGGAAGAGTGGACCGGCGCAAAGATCAGTGACCAGGCGCTCGACAAAGCCATCGACGTTTACAACACTAACCGGCGGCTGCTGCGCCAAATCTTCGAGCTGCGGCAAAGCAAGCATCCGCCGCTCACCGGACTCGACGCCATGTATCTGGCGCTTTCCTCCCAGGTGGTGGACAAGGCCGAGCAGAACGTCGTCCTGGAGCAATTGCTAGAAAAGCTGAAGGCGGCCGTACCCGCCGGGAACGGCGACGCCCACATCCGGCTAATGCTGATCGGAAGCGAGAACGACGACACCACGTTCGTGAAGATGGTGGAGGGACTGGGCGCCGACATCGTCATCGACGAGCACTGCACGGGAACCCGCTATTTCTGGAATGAAGTCATACCGCAGCCGGACCGCCTGGCGGCGATTGCAGCGCGCTACATCGACCGGCCGCCGTGTCCCGCCAAAGACTGGCCGATGCGCCGCCGCATTCCCCACATCATGACTCTGGCCAAGGATTACGGGGTCCAGGGCGCGGTGCTGATCCAGCAGAAGTTCTGCGATCCCCACGAATTCGACATGCCTGCCATCGCGCAGGCCCTGAAAAAAGAGGGAATCCCTTCGTACAACCTGGAGTTTGACGTGACCGTTCCCCTGGGTCCCTTCAAGATCCGCATGGAAGCGTTTCTGGAGATGCTGCGGGGAGAAGAACTTTTCTAACGTAACTTTAACGCCTGTCGATCAGGGAGGAAAAGAATGCCGGCAAAAAGCATAGGTCATTATCCGACCGAACCCTTGAAGTGCTGGAACAAGGCCAAGGAAATTCGGCAGCAATATTACGACAACTATGTCCATGCCCATGACAAAGGAGGGCTGCGATATGGAGGAGGCGCCTGGACGCTCGACGCCGTCGTGGCGGGCTTGGGAGAGGATGTCCACCTCCTGACCACCGAACCTTACAGCGCCAGTATCGCTTTCGACAAAAAGTTGTCGGCGCAGTGCCTGGAGGCGGCCGAATCCAAGGGTTATGCCCGCGATCTGTGCGCCTACGTGCGGAATTATATCGGCGGCATCATCCTGAATAAGTGGGTCTATGGCGGCCCCTTCCCGAAGCTGGACTTCATCTTCCAGGAGCAGCTCTGTTGCAGCCAGTCGAAGTGGTACCAGGTGGTGAGCGAGCTGGAGGGCGGCATCCCCATGTACTCCGTCGACCTCTCGGTCGGTCCCTACAAAGAACTCAACGAAACCCGCCTGCAATACCTGGTGGACCAGATGCAGGAAGGCATCGAATGGCTCCAGAAGACCACCGGGCGGACCTACGATGACGAAAAGTTGATCCAGGCCATTCATAACGAGTGCCGCAGCACGTCCACCTGGGCGGAGGTCTGCTGTTTGAATAAAGCCATCCCTGCCCCGCTCGACGAGAAGTCCATGCACTCGCTATACGTGCTGGCCACGCTCGATAAGGCCAGGAAGAACGTGGGCGATTTCTACGAAGAGCTGCGCGACGAAGTGAAGGACCGCGTGGCGCGCGGGATTGGCGCCGTCCCCACCGAGCGTTGCCGCGTCATCACCGACACGCAGCCGCCGTGGGGTTTCCTTAGCCTCTACCGGTATCTCGAAAGCTACGGATGCGTTTCGGTGGGCTCGCTCTATGTCTTCGGCTTGGAGGGAAATTACGAGGTCAAGCCGGACGGCACCTGGGGGCCGCGAAGCACTCCGAAACAACTGGGGATTACCTTCAAGAACCGCGAAGAGGCCCTGCGGTTTTATGCCGACTGGAACCTGAGCCGCCCGCAATGGCAGCACTTCTATGGCCCCGAGCACAAGACCGAGATGCTGCTCCGCATCGCCAAGGAATGGCATCTCGACGGCGCGATTCTCCACTACAACCGAGGTTGCGAAGGGTTGAGCGTGGGGATCGCCGAGAACCGCCTGGGCCTGATCAAGGCCGGCATTCCCGTGATGACCTATGAAGGAAACATGGCCGATGAGCGCGAGTTCGATGAAGGACGGGCGTACGGTCGGGTGGATTCCTTCATGGAAAACCTGGGGCTGGATCGGCTTACTTTGGCACACGCATAGTAGCTGTTGAAATACTTGTTGTTGCGTGTTGTAAGGGCACGGTTTGAACCGTGCCAAATGGATTCGGCGAAGCAAGCGGCTTCAGCCGCTGAGGGCCAAGGACGCATCCCGCCCTGCGGGAGGCTAAAGCCCGCCTCTTACCGTTCTGTGATCGGCACGGTTAAAACCGTGCCCTTACGGGATTCCAAGGAGGTTTTGCAACAGTTCTAGAAAGGGGAACTCCATGATTACGGCTGGAATTGATATGGGAGCCAAGACGACCAAGGTGGCCATCCTGCGCGATGGCAACGTTGTCGCCCGCGCTCTGACTTCGACGGGTTTTGAGCAACAGGAGGCCGCGGAACAGGCTCTCGCCGTGGCGCTCGGCCTAGCGGGTTTGTCGAGAAGCGATATCGAGCGGATCTTCGTCACCGGCGTCGGCCGTGCCCAAGCGTCATTTGCCAACGGCAAACTGACCGAAGTGGCCGCCGACGCTCGCGGCAGTCATCTGCTCAACCCGGACGTGCGCACCCTCATCGACGTAGGGGCCGAGGAAGGGCGGGCCATCAAGTGCAACGCCGAAGGGAAGGTGTCCGACTTTGCCGTCAACGAGAAATGCGCCGCCGGCGCCGGCAGTTTCGTGGAGGCAATGTCGCGCGCTCTGGAGCTACCGCTCGAGAAGATGGGCGAGATGTCGTTGCGCTCCAAGAATGCCGTCGCCATGAACGCGCAGTGCACGGTATTCGCCGAGTCCGAGGTGGTCTCGCTGGTGCATGCCAAGACGCCCAAGGAAGATATTGTCCGGGCATTGCATGACGCCATCGCCAACCGCATCGTCTCGATGGCACGGCGCGTGGGCGTGGAGGAGTCGGTGGGTCTGGTCGGAGGCGTCGCATACAACGCTGGTTTCGTGGACGCGCTCCGGCGGTGCCTGGAGGTTGGCTCCGTTTGGGTGCCCAAAGAGCCGGAATACGTGGGAGCCATCGGAGCCGCCGTAGCGGCCGCCGAGGCAGCCTGAATTTTCCCGGAAGGTCGCCAGGTGTAGCCACGGCACGCCTTTTGTGCCGTGGGTTTTTCCGGAACGAGCCCACAACCTGGAAACCGGTATAACAACTGAGATCGAAACGCCGCAATAGGGGAGACAGAAATGGCACAGGAATTCTGGAGATGGAAAGAATACAACTGGCGCGATCCTAAGGAGAGCTGGAAGACCGCCAAAATGCTGACCGCCGGCGTGGACGTAGGCTCCGTCAGCACCCAGGCCGCGGTGATGGCGGACGGCGAGTTATGCTGCTTCGCCAGCATGCGCACCGGCTCCGACAGCCCGGACAGCGCTCGCAAGTCGATGGAATGGGCGTTGAAGGACACCGGCTTGAAGGTGGAGGACATCCGCTATGTGGTGGGGACCGGCTACGGCCGTGTCAATGTGCCCTTCGCGAATCGCACCATCACGGAGATCGCCTGCCACGCCCGTGGCGCCAATTTCATGTATGGACCTACGGTCCGCACCGTGCTCGATATGGGCGGCCAGGATTGCAAGGCCATCCGGTGCGACGACAAGGGCAAGGTCTCTGCCTTCCTGATGAACGACAAATGCGCCGCTGGCACGGGACGCGGGATGGAAGTCTTCGCGGATCTGCTGTCGGTTCCCTTGGAGCAGATCGGCGACCTCTCCTATCAGGTAGCGAAGGAACCGCAGCCGGTGAGCAGCACCTGCGTGGTCTTCGCCAAGACGGAGGCCGTCGGCCTGTTGCGCAAGGGCTGGCCCAAGAATGACGTGCTCGCGGCTTACTGCTCCGCCATGGCACACCGCGTTTATACGCTGCTAGAGCGCCTGGGAGTGGAAGGGGACTTTGGCATCACCGGCGGAATCGCCAAGAACTCGGGCGTCGTCAAGCGGCTGGAGAGAGAGATGGGGCTGACGCCGCTCACGCCGCGCTACGACCCGCAGATCGCTGGAGCGGTAGGCGCGGCGCTGTTTGGCCGAACGCTGGCCCAGAAGGAAGCAGCCTGATGATCGCGAACTACGGCTATAAAGATGGGTCGGGCGAGTACTTTATCTCCATTGACACCGACGGGTGCAATGGTTGCGGCGACTGTGCGACCTGCTGCCCGGCCCACGCACTCGAAATCATCGTGAACGATTACGACGAAAAAGTCGCCGCCGTGACCGACCAGGAGCGCCGCAAACTGAAATACAGTTGCGCTCCGTGCAAACCGGTCAGTAACCGTCCTCCGCTGCCCTGCCAGGCAGCCTGCCAGCCGGGAGTGATTGTGCACTCCTGGTGAGAAGGCAAGAAGTAGCCACGGCACGTTTTTTGTGCCGTGGTTTTTCCGGAACGAGCCCACGGCACAAAAAACGTGCCTACCCGAGCGCCGAAGGAGTGGTGGTATGGGAACCGTCTCGATAGAGATTGACGGTCGCCGGGTCCATGCTTCTCCGGAGATGACCGTGCTCGATGCGATTCGAGCGGCTGGCCTTTATATTCCCACCTTATGCTCTCACCCCTCGCTGCCAGCCGTTTTATTGAAACCGTCTGAGCGGGTTTTTCGCGGGCAAGAAAACTTTATTCCGGAGAACCCCCAACCCAATGGATGCGGCCTCTGTTACGTGGAAGTGGATGGGGAGGAAAACTGCCAGCCGGCTTGTCACACGCCGCTGCGTGCGGATATGGCGGTTCAAACTCAAAGCGAGCGACTGCGCTCGCTGCGTCAGAAGAATCTCTCGCGCATCCTCGCCACCCATCCGCACGCCTGCCTGACCTGCGCCCAAAAGGAAGGATGCAGCCGCACGCAATGCTCCAGCAACGTGCCGGAATCGGAACGATGCTGCGAAAAGCTGGGTAACTGCGAACTGGAGAAAGTCGCCGAATACGTCGGGATCGCCGCCGACACGCCCCGCTACCGTTTCGCCGATCTGCCGGTCTTCCGCGATGAGCCGCTCTTCACGCGGAATTACAACCTATGCATCGGCTGCTGGCGATGCGTGCGTGCCTGCCAGGAGCTGCGGGGAGTGGGAGCGATCGGTTTCGTTTGGCGCGGCGCGGACGCCGTGGTCGGAACCATAGCCGCGACGATGGCGGAATCCGGATGCAAATTTTGCGGGACGTGCGTGGAGGTCTGCCCCACCGGCGCGCTGCGAGACAAAGCCGCAATATCCGACAAGACAATTCCTCTCTGCCAGCAAGCCTGCCCCATCGGGCTGGACATTCCGGCCTACGTGCGATTGATCGCGCAGGGCGAGTTTGAGCTGGCGGCGGCGGTCATCCGGCAAAAGCTGCCGTTTGCCTCGGTGCTCGGGCGGGTCTGTAACCGTCCGTGTGAATCCGCCTGCCGCCGCTCCCAGCTCAACGAGCCGGTGGCCATCTGCAGCTTGAAGCGCTTTGTGGCCGACGCGGTGCCCTGGGAGGGATTCGAGGGATTGGCCTTGCAAGATCCTTACGTGGAAGAGCCCGAATCCGAACCGGCCCCAACGCCCACGGGCCGCCGCGTGGCAGTGGTCGGCGCCGGGCCATCGGGTTTGACGGCGGCTTTTTTCCTGGCAAGGAAGGGACACGCCGTCACCGTATTCGAGGCCATGCCCGAGCCGGGCGGCATGTTGCGCTACGGACTGGCGGAGTATCGCCTGCCCACTGCGGTCGTGGAGAGTGAAATCAAAACCATTCTTCGCTCTGGAATCGAGTTGCACACCCGTTCATCAATGACGCTTGCGGACGTTCAGCGACAAGGCTTCGACGCCATATACCTTGCGGCGGGCGCGCCCCAGAGCAAAAAAATTCCCCTGAAGGGATCGGATCTCCCCGGTGTCTATTGGGGCGTGGAGTTCCTGCGGGCCGCGCGCTCGGGAGCCAAATTGAACTTGCGCGCGCCGGTGGTGGTGGTGGGCGGAGGGAACGTGGCCATGGATGTGGCGCGCACCGCTCTTCGCGTCTCGGGCGGGCCGGTTCACATGGCCTGCCTGGAATCGTGGCAAGAGATGCCCGCCTTCAAGCGCGACATCGAAGAGGCGCTCGCCGAAGGCATCGCCATCAATCCCTCCTGGGGACCGCAACGAATCCTGGGAGAGAGCGCCGTCGAGGGAATTGAATTTGTCCGCTGCACCTCCGTCTTCGACGAGCAAAAGCGGTTTGCGCCGCGCTTCGACCCATCGACGCCGATGCGGCTGTTAGCCGGATCGGTAATTCTGGCTATCGGCCAGACTACCGATCTGTCCTTCCTCAATGGCGCGGCGGCCTCGTCGGGGACCGCGGACGGCGCCGATACTCCGCGGCTGCGGACGAAGGGTCCCGTCATCGAAGTCGCCGCCGACACGCTGGCGACCGGGTTGCCGGGCGTGTTTGCGGGAGGCGACGTGGCGGGAGGCTTTCCCGCTGTCGCCAGCGCCATCGCGATGGGACGCAAGGCCGCGGCGTCCATTGACCGGTATTTGGGAGGCAACGGCGAGATTGACGAACCGGTGACGGGGGTTCCGGAAGCGTCCGACTGGCTCGGTAATGACAAGGAA
>Ga0209726_10000826_pt1 | contig 54971 bp, 58 predicted proteins | sample Subgrocontami54m_FD_187453 | JGI IMG/M metagenome (GOLD analysis project Ga0209726, IMG submission 187453) | Subsurface groundwater microbial communities from S. Glens Falls, New York, USA - GMW46 contaminated, 5.4 m (SPAdes) (version 3) | ecosystem: Environmental > Aquatic > Deep subsurface >...
CCATTGAGCTGCATTGTTGCGGACGAAGAGCTTGCCTTTGAGCGCGACGAGGAGGAGGTTGCCGGAGGAGCCGTCTGAGACGCCGTTCTTGAGGATGAGGTAGCCGCCTGCGCTCGTTTGGGAGCTGAATGTCCACGTGCTGCCCGAGTTGACGATGGAGCCGCTTGATGTGGGGGTGAGTGCCGTGCCGTCGGGGGAGTTAGCCGCCTGTGACAGCACGTGCACAACTACCGATGATGGAACTTTCGTTTTTGAATCACCGACTTCGTACGTGTACGTGTACGTGTGCCCTGCTTGGCAGGACTGGATTGTTTCGGTACCAGAACCGGAGAATGTGTTCGCGATCCACGGCTTCGAGAGACCGGCGAGGTTGCCGCAGGCGTCGTTGACGTCGACGGTGTATGAGCTCACGGCGAATGTGGCACCCGCAGATGTCCATGCGTAATTGACTGTGTCGCCCACGTTGACCCTAATGTCGTGGGAGCTGTTGCCGATGAGGTTGGCGGTGACGGCATTTGCTTGGCAGCTGAAATTGATCGGGCCTGATGCTGTCGCAGAAGATCCGGCAGCGTTGCCGCTGTAGACGTAGCCGATATAGCTATGCCCGGATATGAGGGGGGCCGTTATGCTCGTTGCGCCGGAGCCGGTCGAGCAGAATATATAGCCGCCGGAGTGGCCACCGTCGGTCCAGCCTGTGGGACAGCTATCGGTGTCGGGGACGTAGATGATCGGCTGGTAGGTCGTGGCTCTCGACACTGCATCCCACGAGAGAGTGGCGGTGCTGGCAGTGCAGCTTGCCTGGAAGTTGGTAGGCGGAGGTGGGGCCCCATACGTACCCTTCACCACTAAACTCGTCTCCGCTGTCTTTCCGCTGATCTCTGAGGCATCGCAGGTGTTGGTTTTGTATATGGTAAAGGTGTCGCCGCCTTCGATGATCCATGGTGCAAGCGTGCTGCTGCTTCCTCCGGTGCACGACATGATCTGTGGTGATCCGCCCGCTGCCTGTACCCATACTTGTACGGTTTGTGATGCAGGGGCAGTCCAACTGATCGTTGATGAACAGACGCCGGTGTTGTCGAGCGTGCAGGGGTTGGGGTCGGCGGAGAGCGTGATGGGTGTTTGTTGTCCGCACATGAAATTCTGTGGCCCTGCTGCGGGATTTGAGTATCCGCCCGCGTTATGCGAATAGACATATCCGATGAGCGTTTGAGCGAGCGGGAGACCTGCGCCTTGTGCACCGGTGCCGTTGTGGCCGGTTATATGACACTCATTGTAGCTGCCTGAGACGCCGCCGTATGTCCAACCGGCGGGACAGTTGTAGCCGGTGGGTACGTAAATAATGGGCTGATACCAATCCGCTCCGGAAACAGGTGACCATCCCAGTGTCGCCGTACCACCCACATCACACGTGGCGGTGAAGTTCGAGGGTGGTGGTGGCGTCGTCGGAGCCGTACACGTCACATTTGCGGGACCTCCGGCGGTAGTGGAATAACCGGCGCTATTGTGAGAATAGGCGTAGGTGACGAACGTCTGATTGAAAGGCATTCCAGGAATAGTGATTGATGTGGAGTTGTACGCAGAGATGATGCACGCGCGATTTTGATTCGCGACTGATGTTCCCGTGTCTGTCCAATCGGCGGGACAGCTTTGTGCGATCGGTACATAGAAGTACGGCATGTAGTAATCGGCACCTGAGACGGCGGACCAATTCACCGTGACGTTGCCGGAGGCGTCGCACGAAGCAGTGACCGAGTCGGGTGGTGGTGGCACTTGCAACACTTGCACGCTTGCGGAGGCGCTTCCACCTGAGCTGGTGCAGGTCATGGTAAAGGATCCGATATAGGTCATGCCCCCTGCGCTGCCTGCCTCATTGGCGTTTGGCCACCAGGTCTGATTGCCGCTCGTGCCTGTATATACGAGTGAGCAGCTGGTCGAATTGGTGGAATTCCAGTTGAGTGCGTAGCTGTCGCCTGCGCTGATCGTGAGAGAACTTTGGCCGTTGACGTCGAGGTGGACGGTGGGGGCAGCAGAAGTTGTCATGCTGTCGAAAGACGTCGAGAGTGTGTAGTGCGCCTGATACCACGTCCCACCTTGGAGAGTGAGCCAAAGGTTAGAGCCCAAATAGGGGCCGCGCGCGAGATACAACCCCCATTGTTGATCGTGGTTTTCGTAGGCCTGAAAGATTCGATCAAATGGAATACCAATTGGACTACTCACGGATCCACTTCCGCTATTGGCGACCGTATAATTTGTCATTTGAAGTCGAGGCTTATTGAAATTAAAATCGGGAACATATCCGACATTGAGCGTCGCATTCTGAGGAAGGGCAACGCCAGACGGCTGAGTCAAACCTTGATCAACGTTCCTTCCAGAGCAGGGAGCTGTAGAACCAAATGGAAAGAGTGACGAGGAACCAATTGTTCCGCCTGAAGCTGGTGCCGTATATTGCCACTGGTGATAACTGCCTGCCGGTTGCGGATTGCCAAACACGACTGAAGGAAGGGGTTGAGTATTCGCAGAACACGTGCTACTTGATCCACCTGTATATCCTGTCCAAGGACCCAAAAATAAATTCTCGACGGGAACAGTAATTGTAGGAGAGAAGTTCCAGACGACTTCTATTTCTTTCTCCTCCGCGATGAAATCCAACGTGTAATTGATCACTCCCATTGCTCCCGTGTTTATATCCGATATTTGCGTGTGGTCGCCTTTCCAGCTCGTCATGACGCCCCCTGTTGTGTAGTGGACGCCGATGCTGTCTTGGACGCCATCATTGATGACCTCGAAATTGCTCCCTGAATATTGTTGAGAATATACTGTCGAAAAGAAATCGTATTGTGTGCCATCTGAGGATTGCGGTATGACGATTGAGTGCTCAACTGGCGGAGCGTACTTGTCCCACCAATACAGCTGACCAAACGGCGAATTGGATCCGGGAGTCAATTCATTATGCGCCCAGTTCCAGCAAATTCCATTCGCCACGTCACCAGAACCCCCGTAAAAGTATCGAAATGTTTGCGCAGAGGCATCGAGCGACCATATACCAGCGAGAGCACCAGAGCGAGCATAATTACCCCAGCCGCTCGGTGCGGCAACGCCGTCATCAAGCGTGTAATCAAACCACGCGATATAATAGTCACTCACGAAAATTCGATCACCTGTTTTAAAGAGACCTTTTTTTGCGCCGTTATAAGGACAGCCGCTTTGGGTAGAACGATCAGCCGCCAAAACGAGCGATTGAACTGCAGAATTTGACAGGTGAGATGCGTTGTCGATGCTGATGTATGTCGAGTCATCTAATACGGCATCAAATCTGCTTACTGAAGACAGCGCAGCAAACGTAGTCTGTGGAATACATAGTAGAATCCCAAAAAAACTCAAGGTAATGAGTGTAAGACGGGATGGATTGAAGAAATATATAAGCATGCTATTTTGCCGCACACTGCCACGAAGCAGTGCACTTGTTGGCATCTTTGACTTCTATCCATTTTTTGGTGCAGGTACCGGTGGGAAGTGGGACTTGCGGGCAGGCTGGATTGGCGAGTTTGGCGATAATGTGCTGTTTGAGTTCGGTGAAAGATTTTGCAGGTTTGCTGGAGCCAGCCGTGCGGCAGAGAGCGGCGATCGTTGTGCGCGTTTGGAGTCTCACCGCTCCGAAGCCTGTGGTCGCTGGAGTGCCGGAGCTCACGAGATTCTTTGCCTTCTGCAAGGCTTGTACGGCTCTTTCTGTGGATGGACCGAAGTGACGATCAAGCACTGTGCTTGCCGGAAGATACCCCTGCGTTTTCAAAAATTGCTGGAGGACGAGAACCTGGTCATCGTCCATGCCGCGGATGAGATTGCGGGTGAGTGTGGGACAGGGGGTGGGTGTTGCTGACGATGCAGCACGATTCCCGCTCGACTGGGTAGATGGGGGGATGGGATGGGGGGTGGGAGCAACGAGGGCCCAGGCGAAAAGTGGCGTCAGTGTGGCTAAGGTAAATGCTGTTGCGAGTACTCCGCGACGAGAAATGCCCATTGGGTAAGTGTACGGCTTCTTGCGGGATTTAAAAATAAATGTGTGGATAAGGCGATGACTACCTCCCCCCCACCCATTGCTGGAGCTGCAAAAGGATCGCTTGGATGGCATCGAGGAGTGCTGCCGTTTGGGCGGAGGTGGTGGTCACACCGATGGTTGGAGCTGCCGTTGCTACCCATCCTGTGCCGTTCCATGAGTACCAGGCTTTGAGCGAGTTGCGTGCGTAGGTTGTACCGCCGATGTTGATGAGGTAATTGGCCATGCCAGCTCCGGCAGGCTTTCCGTTGCGGTAAATCGGCTTGTCAGCAGTGGAAGCAGCGCCGAAGTACCAGATGCCCTGTTTGTTGAGGAGGTAGGAGCCGGTTTCGCTTGGAAGCAGAGACGCTTTATCGAGCGAGTATGAAAGCTGCTGCCAACCGCCGGTAGTCCACTTGAACCATTGAGCTGCATTGTTGCGGACGAAGAGCTTGCCTTTGAGCGCGACGAGGAGGAGGTTGCCGGAGGAGCCGTCTGAGACGCCGTTCTTGAGGATGAGATAGCCAAGGGAGCCCGTTTGCTTGCTGAAAGACCAGCTGTAGTTCGAGGCAGTAATGGTACCGCCTGAGATGGGGGTGATCGAGGTGCCGTCGGGAGACGTTGGTGGTGCAACTCCTTTCACTACCAATGTCGCCTCCGCTGTCTTACCGGAAGCCGCCGAAGCATCGCAGGAAGTGGTTTTGTAGATAGAGAATGTGCCAGGAGTGGCGCCAATCCACGGAACCACAGTGCTACTGCTGCCTTCACTGCAGGACATGAGTTTGTTTGAAGAACCGTCATTGATCCACACCTGCACAGTCTGTCCTGCAGGTGCTGTCCAGCTGATCGTGCTTGAGCAGGTGCCGCTACTTAGAAGCGTGCAGGGATTGGGAGAGGCAGTGAGGGTAATAGGGGTTGGCGCAGCACACATAAAGTTGATCGGTCCGGCAGCAGGATTGGAGTCGCCTGCGGCGTTGTGGGAGTAGGCGTAGCCGGTGTATGTGGCGCCTGTGGGAAGCGAGAATGCTTGTGCGCCTGTGCCGTGGTAATCGGAAATGTGGCACTCTCGATTTTGATTGGTTTGCGATGTGCCACCATCCGTCCAGCCGCCAGGGCACAATTGACCGATGGGTACATAGATGATTGGTCGGTACGAGTCGGCTCCTGATACGGGTGACCAGCCGAGCGAGGCGGTGCCGCTCTCATCGCAGGAAGCGGTAAAGTTGGATGGAGGTGGTGGGATTGAGACAGTGACAATAGAACCTCCGAGAATACCTGCCACGGTATCGGCAGCCGGGCGCGGAGTGCCATTTGCATTCATCAGATTGAGTCCGGCGCCGGAGAGACCTGCGGAGCAATCACTCGCCGTTCCGTTCTTGGTCACCGGTTGCCATTGCCAGAGATTCCCTCCTGCATTGTGCGCGATTGCCCAATTGAGAATGCTCGCAACGACACGCGATTGGTTGGCCTCAGCGCTGCTATCGCAGGCCACAGCTCCGTATTCGCCCACAATAAGGGGCCAACTCGGATACAGTGCGCGGAATCGAGCCGCTCGCGTAGAGAGCTCGCTTGCGATCTGAGAATCGCTATACGACTCCATCTCATACGCGACCATGCTGAGAAAATCGAACGGATTGGGGCTGGCGATCGGTGAATCGCCGCTTGAGAGCCATCCCAAATTGAGCTCATCGTAATCGTGGTACCCAATGCGCCATCCTGAACGCACAGAAGATGGAATTTGCATCGGTAGATTGCCGATAGTATTGCGCATTATCGAAGCCACCTGCGGTGCATAGCCACTGCCCAGCATAGAACACGGCTCTGCAGCTTCCGTTGCCACCATTATCATGACAGTACTCTGATATCCGTTGATCCGTTGCAAAAAGCCGCTCACGTAATTGGTAAAGGCACTATACATAGAAGAATTCTGCGTCCATGTGCACGCATCAATTCCCGCCGGCGACCATCCCTGCCCCAGGTAGTTCAGATCCATGAGTGCCTGCATGTTGTTCGCGCGCAAGACATCCAGTGTTTGCTTGAGTGCTGTGAAATTACTCTCATTCCAAGTGGCAGAAGGGAGTGCCGATGATTGCATGTCCATCCATGGCGTTACGAGCCAGACCGTATTAAAACCGGCGGCATGAAGGCTGGGAATTGCCGCGCGCAGATTTGCGAGAGAATCTGCGTACGATGGGCCAAATTCATACCACGTCGTACTTCGGATATTACTATAGGGAGATGCAGGTTGATTGCCAATCGCCGAAACTTGCACGATTGCTGCGGCACTCAGTGAATTATAAAGCGAAGGATCACACGAACTTGCAGGATAAAGAATGAATGTATCGCCGCCGCCGGATATCCATGGAGCGTTTAGGGAACCGCTCCCGGCGGTGCATGCAAACTGCACAGGATAGGACGCGCCGGCTTGCACCCAGACCTGGACGATCTGCGTTGAGGGTGCACTCCAGGATATCGTTGACGCACATTGCGTTGCGCCATTGTCGAGGGTGCATGGATTGGGAGTCGCTGAGATGGCGAGTCCCGAAGCCTCTGTGGTAGAAAATGATGCCGCGGCCTTCGCAGCGCTCGCGACCCGCTGCAAATAATCCTGCACGCTCCAACCAACCAATCCATTGTCCCACCTAATATTCCACCATGTGTAGCTATTGATCGTCGGCCCGCTCACTATCGTTCCCTGGGCACCAAGTGGTGCGGTACCCACAATGGCAGCTTGCGCCGAAGCGCTTGAGCGCACATTGAGATTATTGGATGTTTGTACTCGATCTCCTATCGCAAGAGCGGAGACGGTAAGTGGTAGCACCATAGCTACAGTCAGTACCGAGGCGAACAAGCGGGTGTAGTGGCGCATATATAGTAAGTGTAGAGCCTACTGGACAAAATTGACACTCCTGGGTGAGGATAACGGGGAGTTCGTCTGACTCAGTGAAAGAAGTCAGCCCGAAAGGAGCGCGTTGAGTTTTGCCCTGGTGGCCGGTCCTACATATCCGTAGCCAGCGCTCCCCTCTCTGGCGATACCGTATTTGATTTGAAATTTCTTAACAGCTGCTTCGGTCGCGGGACCAAAACGGGTGCTTTCTGCTCCAGGGGAGCCGGCGCCGCTCACCGCAACCTGTGTCGCGGGGTCGCTATTGAGAGTCTTTTGGAGGAGTCGCACATCCTCACCGGTTGACCCTAAACTGAGCGCACGAGTGAAGCTGTTCGCGCCTGCCGCGGAGGACACAGGGACGACGGGCGAATTAACGACAGCAGATTGTTTCGCCGCAGCGAGGACGTCCCACATCTTCGGATCCTCTCCCCCATCCATTTTGAAGATCGAAACGCCGCGCACGCCGAGAGATTGTGCCAGTGCGATTTTCTGCGCGACCGACGCAGCATCGGGCCACACAAGATAGCGGAATTCGGTGTGCGTATTCGTGCTTGAGGCGTATTGCGATGCAGCCACCGCTGCGGCTTGCGCCAAGTATGGATTTGATGATATCGGCGCGGTGGTTGATGCATTTGTACTGTTGATATATGAGAGGTTCATTTCACCCCAAGGCGCACGCGATGGCGCGACGCCGAATTTTTGGGCGATCTGCGAGGCGTAGAGCGGATTGAACGTCCACATAATGTCGTACACATATTGATTCCCGGCGTAAGCAGTAACGACGTACTCGTAGCCGTAGGTCGGAATACCGATCATGATCTTGCTTTTTTTGATGGACTTGGCTGCGAGCGCGACGACTTTTGTCACCCACGCAGGGTCGGCGACCGGCGCATACAGCTGCGAAGATGAAGCAGCGGCGCTCGATAATTGCAGATCAATGGTCTGTTGATCGTAGGTCATCAGCTTCACTCGATCGCAGTATTTATTGATCTGCGTGAAATCATTGGCATAGATCTGTGCGTCGGGCGGTATCTCTGTGCCATAGTAGCGGGCATCAAGGGGCGTCCGCGCCTCGATGTCGCACATGACCCATTTATTTCCCATCCTCTGGTAGAGTCCCTTCAAAAAAGTCGAAAAATAATCCTTGTCTTCGGCTTTCTTACCTTCAAAATCGATCTCGATACCATCGAACCCCTTTTCTTTCACCAAATTTGCAATGGTGTCTTCAAGCGCGATGCGTGATTTGCTTTGAGAGAGAAGTTCATGCAATAGGGCGCTATTGCTTGTCATGACCGTCGGGACGACACGCACTTTTTTTGCTTTTGCCGCGGCAATGAAAGAGACCCATGGCTCCTCATCCAGCTTGCCGTTGTCGAGGAGCGTACCATCGCTTCTAAGCGTGTAGACGAAAGGATTTACCTCGGTAAGCAAATCAAGATGCGGCATGACGTCCTTGGTCGAAGTCGCGCTTCTCCAATAGGGGAGCCACCCCGACACCTCAAATGTATCTGTGCCCGCGCTCGCGAAAGCGGGCGCCAGCGAGAGCAGACCACATACAAATACGGGGAGAATATGTTTGCGCATACAAGCGTGAGTATATCAACTGACGCAGATATAGCGAAAGTATTTCAACCGAGCTTCATGAATACATCTATCGACGCATGCTACAGTTTTGCAATGCCGAAGATCATTCTCAATAACGGCTTCTCGATACCGCCCATAGGCCTCGGAACGTGGCACATGAAAGAGGGGCAGGATGCCGAGCATGCGGTTGCTGAGGCGCTCAAGATCGGCTATCGACTCATCGACACGGCAAAATACTATGGCAACGAAGCGAGTATTGGTAAAGCGGTGCGGGAGAGCGCTATACCGCGGGAAGAAATATTTGTCACGACAAAATTGTGGCCGACGGATTTTTTCAATCCTGAGCGGGCATTCCGCGAAAGCTTCGAGCAGCTGGGACTTGAATACATCGACCTCTACCTCGTCCATTACCCCGTTCCCCTCATGCCCACATCGATCTGGAAAGTGCTCGAAAGAATGGTCGGCGAGAAATTGGTACGCTCCATCGGAGTCTCGAATTATGATATCGAGGCGCTCCGACACACGCTTTCGTACGCGAAGATCCTGCCGGCGGTGAATCAGGTGCGGTTCAGCCCATTCGATTTTAAGCAAGACCTGCTCGCCTTCTGCAAAGAATACGACGTCGCGCTCGAAGCGTACTCGCCGCTTACTCGCGGGATACACTTGAAAGATAAGGACCTCAAGGCGATCGCGCAAAAGCATGGCAAAACCCCCGCACAGATCATGATCCGCTGGTGCGTGCAGCACGGCACCATCCCCATACCAAAATCATCCCATCCAGAGAGAATGCGGGAAAATCTCGATGTATTTAATTTTGTGCTCGATAGCGCAGACATGGCAGCTCTCGATGTCCTATCTCCTTAAGTATCTTCTTATTATTGAGAGATCGTTTGGACGATACTCGCGCGTGCCTCGCTCCCGTCTGCGCCGGTCGCGATATAGGTAACGGTGCGCGTGTGTCCGGCCAAGCACTGCGGTACTGCCACAGATCGCATAGAACCACGGAGAGAGGTAATGACCATCGAAAACGGCCCCACGGTCGTCCGGCCGCATGCAGGCGTATCGGTCGTGTACGTCGCGCGTGCCGAGACAGCGTTACTTGAGCTCCATGCATAAGTGATATACGAGCCGACATGAGCGGAAATATTTTTCTGGCCGTTCGCCCACAAGTTCGCCGTTGGTTTTGCAGATGAGGTCTGCCCCGGTAGAGAACCAGGCGTGCTCGGCTCCGTGGATGGTGGTGGAGAGCTTCCCGTTTGCGAGGTATCGACCGTCACCACCGCCGACACTTCGGACCGCATACCATCGCGACCGAGGCAGCGCATGGCATACGTCATATTCTGCTGAAGCGAGCCGGTGTCAAAAGCCGATGCGCCTCCGGATAGCGTCTGCCCTTCCGCCCCATTTGTATAAAATGTACACGACGATGTATTGAGCGCACTCCAGTAGATGGTTGTGTTGCCGTTATAAGAAACGGTCGCTTGTGCCGGATACATGACGAGAGATGCCGCCGCCGGCGTTCCATCCGTCTCAAGTCCCTGGTCGGTTACCAAAACATTCATCAAAAAGCCTTCACTTGAGGAGATGTTCGCCTCCTTAAACGCCACACCCATAATCGGTAGACCATCTTTCGTCAATTCGGGAATGAATGCAGCGTTTTGGTAATACGTAATTGACGTCTTATGCGGTGTTGTAGGCCAATATCCTGAAGTCAAAGAAACAACAAAACGACGCGTGCCGTCGGTGCGTAGGGTGGTATCCCAGATATAGATATTATTGACCCGTGTGACTTCCGTAAGATCGAGCGTATTCACTGATACATACCAGTGACTACCGTCATACACATTGAAGAAGACGTAGGGGGTGCCGCTCAGATCAACGATCGGGTGCGCAGGATACGTGATTCGATTGATATATTGGTACGATCCACCCCCATCGTTTGCATATGAATAAAAGCGGTCAAGAACTTTTGCATTGGTCGTGTCGAAAACCGCGAAGTGTCGTGCAATTGCGCCGTAGGAGTCGGTAACAGCCGAACCCGCTTTGACGTCGCCGAGCAAGGAATAGGCATTCGCGCCCGAAATAAGAACCACTTTCGATCCTGTGCGGGCGACGAGTCCATAATTTCGGCCGCCAGCGTCTGGCCTGTTTCCTGTTACGAGCTCCGTATCGGATATAAGTTGGGAGGGAGAAAGGTCAGCAACTTTATACTGCGACACACGCGCGGAGGTAAACGCAACCATTCGTGGTGCCCCATCGCTCCCCGTCATGAGAAGACCGTTTGGAAGCATCGAATTGGGCACATGGGGATAGGGGCTCGTGTTGTAATTTGGGAGCGTGGTAGCTGCAGTGTAAGTATCAAAGGACGCGTCACTACTCGTGTACCACGTCATTGCCTTGAGCGAATCATTTTGGTACTGCATAAACCAGCCCTGCGACCAGTACTGCGGGACTTCCGCAAAGATCGAAAGGGGTCCCATCAAAACGGAGCCAACGAACCATCGCTGAATACCGACCCCATTAAAGCAATTGTTTTGAAGCGGCGAAAGCGACGCTAACACCGAGCCGGTTTTTCCGTCGCGAACTTCACCTTGCGAGGTGCCCGTGCAGGTTGCGTCCGTAAAACTCGTGGTGACCACTTCGGGATACGTATCGCTGTTGAGATCCATACCACCCGAGAGTCCCGAGGCAGTGGAATTCTGACTCCATCGCAGCGTGCCATTGTGCGCGTAGGACAAGAGCTTTCCTCCCGAGAGCAAGAACGCAACAAGTCCGTCATTGGTTTGATACGCGGGCACGACCGAGCCATTGAGAAAAAACGCATTTTGTTTATAGGGCGATATCGTCTGTGCAGTCGCTGCCATTTGAGCGTTGCGTTGCGCTGTTTCAGAGGAGGTCGCATGCAAAACACCGAGAATCGCGATCGATGCAACAAACAGTCCCGCAATACTGAACGCTATCTGTCGCGGCATGAGGACAGTGTCGCACACCACCCCTTGGTTTTTGTCTCATCCGCCGTACGGTGGGGAAAAGTTCAAACGCTTCTTAGTACCACGTCGCCTGCCCGTCGCCAGAGAGTGGGATAGGATCGCCGAGGTATTTGGGCTGGCGACGCGTCGCAAGATCTATGAGCGCTTTCCATGCCGCGGGAATTTCGCGCAGGTATCCGAGCGCGTCGCCGCCGTCTTCGGGAGCGACAATGCCGACTGCGTCGATCCCCAGCGAACGCACCACGAAAAGCGCGCGCGGCAAATGGAAATCCTGCGTCACGATGGCAGCTGTGCGCACGCCAAAGACCGCTTGCGCCCGATACATGCTGCTGTAGGTATCAAAGCCGGCATGGTCAAGAAAAATGTCTTGCGCTGGAATGCCTGCGGCAAGAAGATATTTGCGCACCGGTGTGACCTCATCGTGGCTCAGCGCCCCGTTGTCGCCGGTCACGAGGATCTTCGACACTTTTCCCTTGAGATATAGCGTTATCGCTTCGTCAGCGCGCGCGGCGAGGACCGGTGAAGGGATCCCGCCTCCCACCGATGCGCCGAGCACGATGGCAACATCCGTCCTCGGCACTTGATCGGGCGTGGCGTAGGTGAACGATGCCGTCGCTATCCGCAGGAAAAGCACCGGTACGAGTACAAGGATGAGCGCGACAAGCGCGATGATGAGTAACGCTCCCCTGTGGCTGCGCAGGAATTGCACCTATCAATCCTATCACTTCGGGCTGCAGGCGACCTGCATGCGACTTCCCTTCCTTACTGCGTCACGATGATGGTGCCGACCATCTGCGGGTGGATGGAGCAGTGGTAGGTGTACGTACCGGGCGTATTGAATGTGTAGGAGTAAGTGGCACCCGGATTGAGCGTGCCGCTGGCGAAGTATCCGGTATCGCTCGTCACCGTGTGTGCCATTCCGTCGTTGTTGGACCAGAGAACGGTCGTGCCGTGCTGTACGTATATGGTCTGCGGATTGAATGCCATGTTGGCGATCGAGACCGGCGCGTTGTACTGGCTCGTACCCGATACAGACACGGTGGTCGTGTACGTGTTGGATTGACCGAAGCTATTGGAGACCGTGAACACGATCGTGTACGTGCCGGACGCGTAGTATGTGTGGGTGAGCGAATTGGTCTGGAAGATACTTTGAGATTGCGTAGATGTCATTGGATAGGTGTTTTGATCTCCCCAATTGACGTTGAAGGTGAGGTACTGATTCGATCCCGAGCTGAGGTTTACTGTCCAAGTACCCTGCTGCCCTACCGCCAGGCTGTTGGGGCCCGTCACACTATTGATCACGGGCGCACCGCTGGAAGAACCAAGAGAAGTAACCGTGAACGGGACGGCGTTGGAGATGGATCCTTGCGCGTTGCCGACCGATACCTGGTATGTGGAGAGCGTGATCGGTTGGCTGCCGTACCCACTGAGGTACGACGGGACGGTGAACGAGAGGCCGTGCCCGTCGAACGACGGGAGGTTGGCGATGATGCCAGGCCCGAAGTGCACGCTGTTGCCCGAAGCGGAAAAGCCAGAGCCGTATACATTCACGATCGTACCCACTCCTCCCGATGTCGGATTAATGTAGGAAATGATCGGCGTCGATGTGTTCGGCATCGGGCAGTACGTGTTGTACGAATTGTTGTAGCCGCCCGTATACTGAGGGGGGCAGCCGCATGAAGTCGAGTAGTACGTACCGCCCTGGCCGGGCAGGCAGCCGTACTGATTGCCGTACATGGTGAACGAAACAGCGTTGGAGGTGCCGTGACTATTTTGTACGGTGATCTGCACCACTGTCCCTGCGTACGAATACGAGTAATAGTTGTTGGGTACCGTGACGGTAAGCGACGTGCCATTTTGTGACGCGACGTTGTACACGGCCGTGCCGCCGAAATGTACGGTGTTGCTCCATTGATCAAAGCCGACACCATAGATGGTGATCGTACTGCCCGCAGAGCCGGTGTTCTGTGAGAGCGAAGTAATGACCGGCGTATTGCCGTAGTAATTGTTGTAGTACGGGTACTGAACCGGATACACGGGGACGACGGGCGTCGTCGGTATCGGATAGAGTGGCGGATACGTCGGCACCGAATATGCGGGAAAACCAACACCGCCGCACGAACTCATCGCTGCAGCTGTACTTGTATCCACCATGCCTGTCTGCGGAAGACCGTGCATTGATTGGAAATTGCGCACCGCCGCAGCCGTCGCTTGGCCAAAGTAGCCGGTGATCATCCACGATCCGCCGCCCGGATAATTCTGTGCCACTAAGAAGCTCTGGAGATTGCTGACGTCGGTGCCGCGTGAACCAACCGACAGTCCGGCGGGGATCGAACCACAGTTCGTATAGGAAGACGGATAATAGGTCTGTGCGAGGACGATCGGAGCTATTAAAAGGCTGAGTAGAGCCGTGCCGGAGAGAATGAGTTTTTTCATATATGCACTATGCATCGTATCGAAAAAGAACACAAGTGCCGAGGCCTTGGCTTACATTTCGCTCCGAGACTATCGAACGCTCTTATAGCCGCCCTGCACGCCCTTGGGCGAAAGTATGATCTGCCATAGATTCAAATAGCGCGAACGAAAAGCTCCCGCCATAGAGAGGAGGTAGTACTTCCACATACGGTAAAAAACTTCTCCTCCGTATTCCTCGCGCAAACCAGGCCATGCCGCATCAAAATTCTTGAACCATGCCAGGAGCGTCTGTTCATAATCCGCACCGAACGTATGCCAATCTTCCATGACGAAGAGACCATCGATCGCCTTCCCTATCAACTTTGGCGACGGGAGATACCCGTTGGGGAAGATGTATGTGTCGAACCATGGGTCGGCCCGCCACGCCGTCCGATTGTTGCCGATCGTATGGAGGAGAAACAGGCCGTCTTCTTTTAAGGTTTTTCGAACGATCTGCATGTACTGCTGATAGTTTTTGTATCCCACATGTTCGAACATTCCCATAGAAACCACATGATCGTATGGGCCGTCGTTCACATCGCGATAATCCTGTAATCGGACTTCAACGGGAAGTCCCCGCACCCGCTCTTGTGCGAGCGCTCCCTGCTCTTTGGAGATCGTGAGTCCCACGACCGACGCCCCGTAATGTTTGGCCGCATGCTCGGCGAAGCCGCCGCAGCCGCAGCCAATATCAAGCACCCGATCTCCTTCTTTGATGCCGAGCTTGCGGCACACGAGATCATGTTTTGCCCGTTGCGATTCCTCGAGCGTCTTCGCACCCTTCCAATAACCGCATGTATAGGCCATCGTCGGGTCGAGCATACGAATGTAGATCTCGTTGTCGAGGTCGTAATGCTTGAGAGCGACCAGGTCGGCACGTGCCCGACTCTGCCGGTTGGATAATCGGTGCCGGATGATGTGCGGCAGGAGGCCGAGCGATTTCATCTTGAAGATATTCGTACCAACGCCGGAGCGGTTCACGCGATATATCAGTTCCGGAATATCCTCAACATCCCAGAGCCCCTGCATGTACGTTTCACCGATCGCGAGGGAACCCGTATTAAACAAGCGATTAAAAATCGACTCATCGTGTACCTGTGGGTCCCACGGATTCGGGCCATCCAGCGTGATGCCTGCCGGAGCAAGTAATTCTTGTGCGAGCGCGCGTTTGCTTTTCATTTGAATTTCGCTTCTTCGCGCCCCTCGGCTTCGAGGTCGGCCGTGCGGATGCTCTCTGGGACCACCTCGACGCGGTCATTCTTCATCAGCGTCCGCGTGGCGTACAGGCCGGCGCACAGCGCTGCCAGCCCGCCCACTGCTATCCCCCACCGCCCGCCGAAATATTCCGCGATCGCGCCGATGATGGGCCCGCCGATTGGCGTGGAGCCGAGCATCGCCATCGTCCAGAGGCCCATCACGCGCCCGCGCATCGTAGGCTCCGCTTTGAGCTGCAAGCTCGTGTTGGCGAGCGAAGTAAAATTGATCGAGAAGAATCCGACGAGGAGCATTGCCGCGACCGCAAGATCGAGCGTGGGCATAAGCGATACAGTGAGCATCGATATGCCGAATAAAATCGCAGAGCCTACCAGCGTGTGCGGAGCGACACGCTTTCGTCCGGCCGCAATGAGACCGCCCGCGACGCTGCCCAAACCGAAGGCGACCCACAGCCGTGAATACGCAGCCGCGTCAGAGCCGAAGGCGAATTTCGCGAGAATGGGGAGCGATATCTGGAATTCATAGGCGAACGTCCCGATCACGACCGCCATGATGAGTGTATCTCGAATGAGGCGCGTCTTCTTCACATAGCGCCATGCTTCGCCGAGCTGTTTCCACGGATGCAATTTCGCCGCGGGTGGCTGCGGCTGCAGATGCTTGGTATCGAGCATGATGAGCGCCACGATGACGGCAAGCGTGGTGAAGGCATTGGCGATGAAGCAAAAGCCGATACCGATCCCCGCGATCAAGACAGCACCTACGGAAGGGCCGACCGCACGCGCGAGATTGTTCTCGGTCGCGTTCAGCGCGACCGCGTTGCGCACGTGTTCCCTGTCCACCAGCTCCGAGACGAACGATTGCCGCGTGGGATTGTCTACTGAATTGATGAGCCCAAATAGAAGCGCGAGCGCATAGATCATCCACAGCTGCACTGCGCCGGTAATGACGACAATGCCGAGTGCAAGCTGCTGGACGACGAAGAGCGATTGCGTGATGAGGAGCGTGCGGCGTTTGGGGAACGCATCGGCGATCATGCCGCCGAAGGGCGTTATGAAAAGGAGCGGAAGAAATTGCAGTGCTACGACGAGCCCCACCTGCGTGCCGGAGCCGGTGAGTTGCAGGACGAGCCACCCCTGCGCGACCGTCTGCATCCATGTGCCCGAGAGCGATATCCCCTGGCCGATGAAAAAGAGGCGGTAATTGCGGATCGAGAGTGAAGAAAAGGTGTGCTCCGTCCGCCGCCGCAAATGTCCGGGCGCCTGAAGGATCCTATTCATCTGCGCATTATGCACGCACTTCCCACTTCGCGAAGCGGGAAGTGCTGGGGATTTTATTGACCGCTTCAGTGCGAACTGAAGAAAGAGAACGTCACGCCGGCCAATTGTCGGATCGTCCCGATAAAGCTTTCTGGAGCGGTGGGGGGAGGCGGTGAGATCGGCGAGTCTGAACTGCCGGGAGGTGGGGCTATCATGCCCCCCGTGCCTTCGGCCGGAGGACCAAATTGCTGACCATCGCCAGGTTGCCCTCCCTGCATATCATTCGGGTACTGACCCTGCATGCCGTTCTGGAAATTACCTGGCATCGATCCGTTATCCGGTCCCATATTTTGGGGCCCCGGGCCGCCCGGCCCCGGCATCATACCCCCCGGCCGCGGACCATTATAATTCCCGGGCATGTACGGCGGCACTTGGTTGCCGCTCGGCCGCATCTGCTGTGCGCCGCTCTGGAGTGGTGGCGGCATCCAATTTCCTCCATTTCCCCCATTTTGCCTACTCCCCGGCTGCATTGGGCGGGCACCGTTGTTCCATTGATTACTCGGTTCCGTCCCGGGGTTCCCTCCGTTCTGCATGTCCCCGCCCCGCATATTCGATGGCGAGAAAAATCTCTGCCCCGGAGCACCTTGTCCGGATTCGTCCATTTGCCCGTCGATTGTGCGTTGTGCGCTATTTGGCATCATCCGATCACCTCCCTCGCCCTGCCATTGCGGCATGTTCTGCAACTGATCCACTTGATCCATCGGCGTACCCTGATCATTGCCCGGTGGCGGTTTCATAGATCGGCCGCTCGGATTGCCGGGCGGGGTCATGACCCGGACGCGCGTGCCCTCACCTGAATTCCCACTCTCGTCATTGAAATGACCCATATCACCTTGTCCGTTTTGGTCGCCTTGCGGAGGTCCGAATTGCTGCTCCCCGTCCCCTTGCTCACCCGACTGCTGGGCCTGGTCGAAACACTGCCGCATCATGGAGCCGATCTGCGGCGTCCCCGGCTTCGTCCCTGCAAGGAGTCCATCGAGCACATCCTGTCCGACGGCCGCGGTGATGCAATCCTTCGCCCCTGCTGGTGCGTGATCGAGCGCTTGTTTGATCTGGTTCGCGGCAGCTTGCATGTGCTGCCGTTGCTCCGGCCGTATCAGATTGTGTTCTTGGGAAAATTGGAAACACTCATCTTGATGGTCCGCGCAGTACTGTTCGCATTCGTCCTTGCCCTGACATCCGCCCGGACCTTTGCCGCCCGTTTGTTGGACGACGTCGGCCTGCTCCTGTGTCATCATGCCGCTTTTGACCGCGAAGTCGGTGCACTTCTTGATGACCGACGGGTCGCTCGCATGCTCGCATTGCTGAAAATCCTTCATGGATGAGAACGGCGCGCTGCCATCGTGTATCGCCGAGAACACTTTTTCCGCCTTTGACTCATCGAATCCGGGTGGCAAGAGCCCGGCGGCTTTTGCAAATGCGAAGCAGGACTTTGCTTGGTCGAGCGATGTCGGGTTCTGACACGTCTCTTCGCACGATTGTTGGTCAGTGCAACCCTGCGGGAGCGGCACGCCGCTCTTGAGCGCCGCGGCGACCTTCTCCGCCTGCGCAAGCTGATCGCCTCTCAAGAATCCATGGCTCTTACCGTATGAGACGCACTCCTGAATGTGCGCCGTCGCATTGCAGTACGCTCGACAGGTTTTTTCTGGATTTGAAGCGCCAACAGCACAATTGCCCGGACCGCCGTCTTTTTGTATTGCCAGCAGTTTGTCATTGGTCCCCGTATCGCCTTGAGATCCTGTGTCAGGATTTGACTGCGCCCGGACCGTCAGCCCGTGCGCCTCGGCGAACGACTGGCACGCGGATTGATTGGCGACGTCGTTGCAATACGCCTTGCAGGCCGCTCTATCGGCACAGTTGCCGAGTTCGGGAATGGGAAACGTGATATCAAAGACCGATGCGGCACGAGTGAGCGAAAAAGATGTACCGACAAGCGCGACAATACTAATGGCGATCGCTACGCGGAAACGGATGCTGGTGATCATATATTAAAAAGGATTTTGATAACCGCTTCCGCTGGTATCGCCCGAACTGCTCGTGTCATTGAACGGGTTGGTGGACTCGACGGGGTTGACCGCCGGTGTCGCCTGCTTTACGGGATTGCCAGTCGTCGGCACCGAAGCGGGGACATTCGTCTGCGTTTGTATGAGTGCCTGATCAAGTTCTTGCGCAGACGTTGCGGGAGTAGCGGACGGTGTCGAACGCGGTACGACCGAAACGGAGACAATGCCCACAAGAAGAACGAGCGCCGCGAGAGCGGCGGCGATGTAGAGATTTCTTTGAGACATGCGTTGAGTATACTCCCGCACAAGGATGACAGATCTCCTTATCCACAGAGAAAAGCTATACTAGCGCAATGGTAAGTCTGACACAGGCCGCGCTCCTCGGGGCGCTGCAGGGCGCGACCGAGCTGTTCCCGATTTCAAGCCTCGGGCACAGCGTCCTTTTGCCGAAGTTGCTCGGATGGCAGATCGATCAGGCGAGCGATCAATTCTTGACCTTTATCGTGGCAACGCACTTCGCTACTGCGCTCGTCTTACTCCTCTTTTTCTGGCAGGATTGGATGAAGATTCTGACCGGCATGCTGCGTTCGCTTAAAGCGCGTTCGGTGCGGAACGATGACATATATGCAAAGATCGGCTGGCTGCTCGTCGTCGGGACCATTCCTGCTGGCATTCTCGGACTGCTTTTTGAACAAAGTCTCAAACAATTATTTGCCGCAGTGCCAGTAGTGGCCGCAGCGCTCATAGTGAACGGCGTGGTGTTGTACGGGGCAGAGATACTGCGCAAGCGCGCGCCTGAAGGCGCGCGCGATGATGTAAAGCTCGCGGGACTCACATGGTGGCAAGCGATCGGGGTGGGCTTTGCGCAATGCGGTGCGCTCATTCCCGGATTCTCACGCACCGGCCTCACCATGACGGGCGGATTATTGAATGGACTCTCGCATGAAAACGCGGCGCGATTTTCGTTCCTCTTGGCGACGCCCATCATTTTTGCCGCCTCAGTATTGAAGATACCGGATCTTTTTGCCGGCGGCGCGTCGAATCTTGGCGCCGCACTCGTCGGCGCTCTATGCGCAGCAATCACCGCCTATCTCTCGGTGCGCTTCCTCTTGAAATATTTCGAAACGAAGACGCTCACACCATTCGCACTCTACTGTGTGTTCGTTGGTGTGCTGTCACTCATCATGCTGCGCTGAACATCAGGGCGCGGACCGCTCTTGAACCACGCCAACACAAAAAGACCTCCGGCTAGAATAAGCGCCGCGAGCCCGTGCTTGAAATGAACGGTCGTCGAGCCCGCTTCGTACCCAGGCAAAAAGCTCGGCACATTCCCTGCTGGTGTCATCCAGTAGAGCGCCGCCAGCGCGAGAAATACAATGCCAAGCACAACTGCGCCCCAGGGAATGAGTTTTGAGTTCATGCTGCGATTATACCTCCGTCGTCTTACCGTCGAAATGCTCAAGGTCGCTGTCGCTGTCGTGCTTCGTTGCATGAATGACGCCGTCGCGATGATGCGGCGGCGCGTAGAGCGTATAGAGTTTCATTGGGTTCGTCTGCGAAGTATTGATGATATTGTGCTCCACACCTGCAGGCACGAGTATTGCGGAACCGTCCGCGATCTCGTGCTCGATACCATTTAATATCGCCTTTCCGCTCCCCTGCTCTACCCGCAAGAACTGATCGCCGTCGTGCACTTCTTTGCCGATGTCGCTCCCCGGCGGCAAGCTCATGAGGACAAGCTGACAGTGTGTGACCGTGTAGATGACGCGGCGAAAATAATCATTGGCGAGTGCGTCCTTCTCGATGGCGGTGACGTACCCGTTCATATTAGATCCACCGCGACTTCTGGGCCTTCTTGATATTTTTCTTCTGCGCGCGACGCATAGCAGGCGTGGGCTTTGCTGATTCGGCGACATTTTTGCGCGGATGCGCCTTGAAGACGTCGCCTTTCACATGCACGATATGGCCGCGGATGCTCTTCAAGACCGTGCGCGCTTTCGCATCGGTGATCATCAGGTGGCCGCTCTTCACATGCGCATCTTTTTTGCTCACGAGCCACGATACGGTGTCCCAGCTGCCCGAAGAGCGCCTGCCCGCGAGGCGTTCCAAGCCGCCCTTTTTGCCCACATCTTGATTGCGGAATGAAACGAACTGCCCCTTGGGGCGTATTTCGATGCGGTAGAACTTCCCCTTCCCCGTCGTCCCAGGAAGTTTGCGTGCGCGACCTTCCGGCTGCGCGAGCGAATGCTGTCGCTTTGTCATCCCCTTCCACTTCGCTTGTGCTTTTTTGATATTTTTGCGCGCAGCAGTCATTTGTTTACGTGTCGCCATACAAAAAAATTAATTGAGCCTGCTGATATATCCGCAGTGTACCACCTTTCCAATGCCTCCGTATCGTGGTGCGGCGCGAACCTCATGAAAAATGCTCTAGACATGAAGGAGCTCTGAAATTAGAGTGCGACTACTTTCATGCGAACAGTATTCTACATTCTGATGACGCTCATCTTCTCCATGATGGGCATACTTGTCGTCGTGCCCGTGTACGCGAGTGCATCGGGGGGGACGGGAACCGCGTGGAGTCCTCACACTGTCGTTGCCCAGCCCACATGGATCATCATCCCTTCTATAGGCGTCAATGTGCCCATCATGGGCGTCGGGACGAACGCGCAGGGGCAGATGGCCGTCCCGAGCGCCAAGAGCAAAGCGGTCGGCTGGTACAAATACGGCGTCGCGCCCGGACAAGTCGGCAGCGCCGTCCTCGATGCCCACGTCTTCGCGGCGTTTGCACAGCTCAAGCACGTGCAGCCCGGCGCGGATGTATACATCGTCACGGCTACGAATAAAATATTGCATTTTATCGTCAACGCCAGAAAAGTATTTGCGTTGTCTGTGCTCTCACCCGAACAGCTGTTCCGGCCAAGCGCGACGCCGGACCTCAATCTCATCACCTGCGCAGGGTCGCTCACCCCCGATCATTCTACGTACGATCACCGTTTGATCGTGTACGCCACCCTTGTCGGATAGGGAGAAGTGCTTACTTCGTTGCTTCTTTCAAACAGCGCAAACACACGCGCTGTTTGTCCCTCGTTTTTATGTATTTCGTGCCACACGCGCAAACTGAGATGGCGGTGCGCAGTGGCTCAGCTACTCGGACGGCCCACTTCATATCGATCTGCCGCGCGAGAAACTGCTTCGGCCTGCCTGTCGGTAGGCGGGTCGGCGCTGCGAGTAGCCACCACTGCGGCCGCGCGGTGCAGAAGCTTGAAAACGACGTGGGGCGAACCTGCGCGGCTGATCATCGTCGAAAGAAGCGGCGGCAACCGCGCGAGCGGGCGGCAAATTTGTAGGGAGGGTCGAAATCGGCACGGTCTTTTTGATGAGCCGCTCGATGTCGCGTATCTCGCGACGCTGCTGCGGCTCGGCAAAAGAGATGGCGCGGCCTTCTGCTCCGGCGCGCGCGGTACGCCCGATGCGGTGTACGTAGTCGGCGCTGTCCATGGGTAGATCGAAATTGATGACGAGCGCGATGTCTTTCACATCAATGCCGCGCGAGGCGATGTCGGTCGCGACGAGCACTCGGTATCGGCCATTTTTGAAACCCTCAAGCGCGTCGCGACGCTGTGAGAGCGAGCGATTGCCGTGGATCTCGGCCGCTTTGTGCCCCATCGCGTGAATGGCGCGCATGATTTTCTTGGCACCATGCTTGGTGCGAGAGAAGACGAGCGTCGAGCCCGCGTAGTCGCTGAGGATCTTTTCGAGTAAGCGCACTTTCTCATCCTTGCGCACGATAAAAAATTCCTGGCTTACCTTCTCCGATGTGGTGCCCGAGGGCGCGACTTCGATCTGCAGCGGCGTTTTCATCTGCGACGTGACCACTTGCATGATCTCGCGCGAAAGCGTGGCAGAGAAAAGCATGGTCTGGCGCTCCGAGGGAGCCGCGGCGAGAATTTTCTTCACCTGCGGCCAGAAACCCATGTCGAGCATGCGGTCGGCTTCGTCGAGGACGAGTATTGAAACGCTCTTGAGGCGCAGCGTCTGCTGCTCAAGATGGTCGATCAATCGGCCGGGGGTGGCAATAATGATGTGCGGATCGCGTGAGAGAGAGCGGATCTGCGGACCCATCGCGGTGCCGCCGATGAATACAGCGGTGCGCAGGCCAAGCGGCCGGCCGATGCGCGAGAGCGTCTCTTCTACCTGCAAAGCGAGCTCGCGCGTGGGCAAAAGGATGAGCCCGCGACCGTCGCTCGCCAAAATGCGCTGGATCATGGGGACGCCAAATGCGAGCGTCTTGCCCGTACCCGTCTGCGCGATGCCGATGACATCCTTCCCTTCTATCGCTGGCGGGATGGCACGCAATTGAATGGGCGTGGGCACGCTGAACTTGAGCGTGTCCAATATGCGAAGCACGTTCGGCGCGATGCCGAGACTGGCGAACGTGCTTCCGGAACTAGTCGAAATGGATGATGTGGGCGTCATATAGTTGTATATGCCGGAGTTGACCGGCTTGTGGCTCCACCTCAAGGGTGGGATGCCGACTAAAATAGTGTCGAACTATCTCGGGAAGGTTCACGCCTCGTGCTAGCTAGCGGGCGGCCTTGGGTATCCCAAGACAAAAAACCAGTAGAGAATGTCTGACAAAGTGCATGGTATCAGATGTAAAGGGGCTTGTCAAATGCACTTTATGGCAAATCTGTATCAAATCGTGCTATCGTGCCAGTCGGCCAGATTTGCCGGCAACAAACGCGGAGGTTGTTATGGCGCAAGCCAGAAAGAATCATCACAAGGAAGATCAGATCGAGGGCGTCGGTATCGCCTTCAGAATCGGAGAAGCGCTCGGGTTGAGTCCGCACGAGCGCGCACTTATGCTTGGGTTCGGCCGCCCCGTCCTCAGCGAAGACCAGCTGTCCTGGCCGCATCGCACAATCGCCCGCATCGACGAACGCGTTGCGCTCGTCGTCGACATCAAGTCAGCACTTGCTGCCATCTCGGGTGACGACATTGAGAAGGAGCGTAAATGGATCAATACGCCCCGTGAGGCACCCGAAGATAAGACTCCAAGGTCGTGGATGACGACCGGCGAGGAGAAGGGCTTGGTCCTTGTGGCTTCGCTGCTGAATCGCATCACCGGCTGACGCCGAGCGATGGTGAAGCATAGGAAAAACGGCCGCCGAACAACGAGCGGCCGAACCTTTTTAATAAAGATAAAGGGTTCCCCTTTATCTTTTGACCTTATCAATTCCCTTTCGCGATCGCATTGAGCATCTTTTTTACTTCAAGCAAACTTTTCTCATCGAGGATTGAGATCGGCGTTGCTTTGATCTTTATTTTTTTCAGATTCGCCAATTTTTCTTTCAATTCTTCGGACGACACTGCATCGGTCTTGGTGAGGAAGACGTGCTCGGTTTTTTTCGTTAGTTCGGGATTATATTTTTCGAGTTCGTCGCGTATCACACGATAGTCGTGTACGACGTCGTCGGACTCGGCGCAGACGAGGTGGAAGAGCACTTTGGTGCGTTCGATGTGCTTGAGGAATTTGACGCCGAGGCCTTTGCCGCCCGAGGCGCCCTCGATGAGGCCGGGGATGTCGGCGATGATGAGCCCGTAGTAGGCACCGAGGTGCGGCTCGAGCGTGGTGAATGAGTAGTTGGCCACTTTGCTTTTTGCAGCAGTGAGCTCATTGAGCAAGCTCGATTTGCCGGCATTGGGCAATCCAACGAGCCCGACGTCGGCGATGAGCCGAAGTTCAAGACGATAGTTGGCGACGTCGCCCACCTTCCCCTCTTCTGCTTCCATCGGCGTTGTGTTGGTCGAAGAGCGGAATTTGAAATTCCCGCGCCCGCCTTCGCCACCGCCCGCGACGAGAATGCGCTGCCCCTGCTTGGTGATCTCCTGCTTGTAGCCGGTGTCGAGATTCGTGATCGTGGTCCCCGTGGGGATTTTCAATGTGAGATCATCGCCCGCACGGCCATCGATGAATTGTCCGCGACCGTTCTTGCCGTCTTCTGCGTGCATCTCTTTGCGGCTCGCGTAGGTCATGAGTGCGTTGATATCCGCGATGCCCTCGAGGTACACGTTGCCGCCGCGACCGCCGTCGGCGCCGGTCGGCCCCTGCATGAGTTTCACCTTTTGGAACGCCACGGCTCCCTTGCCGCCACTCCCGCCGCGCAACTGTATGGTGATCTCGTCGATAAGCATGGCCGCATGCTAGCATATGAGGTGTTTTTTATTCGGAATCAAGAAATCCTGATTCCGATAGAAAGGACAAAAATAATACCGCCCAGCTTTCACCGGGCGGCAGATCACAGAGCCTTTCCTTTATGCGGAGCGCTTTGGCTCCTTTGTCTCATGGCGCTTGGCGCGGATAGCGCCGACCTCGCGTCCGAGCTCTACGGCCAGATCTTCGTCTGAGGGCCGGTCGAGAGCGTGGATGCGGGCGATGTGCGCAGCAGGCCACGTTTCTCGATGGTTGCGCGGCGTCGCGTGGACACGGGTGGGACCAGTCGGCACACGTCTCGGCGCTTCGACGATGTTCATCGCCGCCCACATGCCCTGTACCATACCGTCGAGTTCGCGAAGCGCCTTTTGCAGCGCTTGCTTGTCGGTCGCATTCATCCGTCGCACATCGAGACGGCTTGGCGCACTCTTGAGGAATGTGCTAAACCGTTCGATCCTCATTCGCAACTTCGTCGGGGTAAACTCACGCGAATTCCGTTGCGTTATCGGACTCGGTTCGCGGAGTTCCCGCATTACTTCGACACGCAACTCGTCGGCGTTGAGTCGATTGGTCACCGCGTGCGTTGCCATGGCGATCTGCTGTTCACCAGTCGGCATGCGGGCTAGTGGACTCATATGCCTGACGGTGAGCTTCTGTTGGGCCACCAGCGCCTGCACGTCTTCCGGCATGCTCAACAGGACCACCCTGTCATGAACATATCCGGCATTCTTGTGGATGGTGGCAGCGATGGACTTTTGGTCCATGTCGAACTCCTTCATCAGACGCAAGAAAGCTTGCGCCTCTTCAAAAGCGTTCAAGTCCTGCCGTTGAAGGTTCTCCGCCAACGCCATCAGCAAAAGCTGCTTCGGCGTGCGACGGTCCATGACGAAGCCGAAGATGTCAGCATCGCCACGTCGCTTTGCGGCGCGAACGCGCCGGTAGCCGAACACGAGATCGAACCAGTCGCCCTCGCCCGGCTGAACGATAATGGGTTGGAGCTCGCCTTCGGTCTCCTGCGATCGGCTCAGCTCATCGAGACTTTCGTCATCGTAGTCGATGCGCAAGGAGACCGCGCTTTCTCGAATCTTGTCGAGCGGGATACGCGGCGCTTGGTGCAACTGCGTGATCGTTGACTCTGATTCACTCATTTAACCCTCCGTCGTTTTGCATGAGTTCGAGCGCCCGCAAGTACAGCCTGATATTCCTCAGGCTCCATCCTGCGCAACCAAGCTTTCGTCGACCAGATAAGGCAGTGTTGTCGGTACGGTATTCCCGCTGCTTCGACCGCCTCACCCCAGCTACGGAATAGCAATATCGCGGCTGCAAAGAGTGCACCGTGCGTGCGGCGAATAGCCCGCGAACTTAAGCGTATTCCACGTCGCTCAAGATTTCTGATACACATGAGAACGCGCGGCTTAGTCCACCAACCTTGTTGTCGCGATGAGATTCGCACGTCTCGATAGCTAAGACCAGACACTCGTATCGCTTTGGCCCAACTCCCGAAGAGTTCGCGAGCCGCGGACTCGAGTTTTTTCAGTTCGGGAACCGAGCGAACCGCTCCAAAATTTAGGGGCATGTCCGCTTCGTGGAAACGTACGATTTCAGCGCACACTTTTTGTTTGTCCCATTTTCTCCAGGGTCGCGGATCGATGGGTAAGAAGCCGGCCAACATGCGTGCTTTCTGCCACCCCTTCTTGCCGAAATGCCTCGACGCCGCATGGTAGAGACCGCGGTCTTCGCGGTCGACGTCCGCTCCGGCTATTGAGAGACCCCGCTCAGAACGCGAAATAATCTCGTCCGTGATTTTTGTTTTCGTCCACTTACGCAAAGTTTTCCGGCGGACGGTAGCGTAGTCAATATCTGCGGCAGCAATGGCCTGGGGCCAGCCACCGTAATATACGCATGCGGCTCGATACAGCCGCTGGTGATGAGTTTGAGCATGGTGCGAGTTAAGCCTCTCCCCACGCTGCTGCAAGTCAAGAATGTGCTCTCGCACAACCTCCTTATTCCACGTGGTTCGAGACATCCTGATCACTCCCTTTAAGTGCACTATTGTCCGTTTAGGAATATATATATATATTGCAGATTTGTCAAACTTTTCGTGAGTTTGTCAAGTGCCAACCGAATGCAGTGAAATGGTTCGCTTCAATACATGGATACTGTGTTATATATGCGGCATGTCCCCGGCAAAACACTACGACGTCGCCGTCATCGGTGGCGGACCTGCAGGCATGATGGCTGCGCTGCGCGCCGCAGAGCGCGGCAAGTCGGTCATTCTTTTAGAGAAAAATCCGCGAGTTGGTAAGAAGCTCGACATCACGGGCGGCGGCAGGTGCAATATCACGAATGCAGAATTTGATAAACGCCTGTTCCTGAAACATTACGGCACGGCGGAAAAATTCCTCCACTCTCCGCTCGCGCAATTCGGCGTGCAAAACACATTTGACTTTTTCACCGAGCGCGGCTTGCCGCTCGTCGTGGAAGCCCGCAAACGTGCGTTTCCGCAGACGCACAAGGCGCCGGACGTCACCAAGGCGCTGCAAAAATACCTCAAGGAGGGCGGCATTGATGTGAGAACGGGAACTGCTGTTCGTGAAATACGTACAGAGAAGGGCCGTATCACTGAAGCGGTGTGTGACAATGCAACGTACACTGCAGACAATTTTCTACTCGCGACCGGCGGTGCCTCGCATCCAGAAACGGGCTCGACGGGCGACGGGTTCCGTTGGCTCACTGCGCTCGGCCATACCGTGCGCCTACCCACGCCCTCCATCGTGCCACTTAAAGTGAGCGATGTGTGGGTCAAGAAATTGGCGGGCACGACGATACCCAACGTAAAAATCACTTTCTTCAGCGAAGAGAAGCGCGCGTTCTCCAAGACGGGTCCGATCCTTTTCACGCACTTCGGCCTCTCGGGGCCAACGATACTCAATAGTGCCAAGCAGGTCGGTGATCTGCTCTTAGCGGGCGCCGTTACCTGCATGATCGATCTCTTTCCCGATGTGGATTTCTCCGAGGTCGACAAGAACATACTCGCGGCAGTCGATGCAAATAAAAATAAACAGTTCATCAATGTGCTCGGCGAGATCGTACCGCGTGCGGTCGCCAATGCTGTGTTCTCTCTGCTGAAAATGCCGAGCACTGATATCAAGGCGCACAGTTTTTCGAAAGAAGATCGCCGGCGTCTGGTGCACCTGCTCAAAGCGCTTCCCATGACCGTTACCGGCCTCATGGGATTCGATCGCGCGGTCGTTTCCGACGGCGGTGTGATATTGGAAGAAGTCGATACTCGATCTATGCGTTCGCGCATTATTCCCAATCTGTACCTCATCGGCGATGTACTGCACATCAGCCGACCATCGGGCGGTTACTCATTGCAGCTGTGCTGGACGACCGGATATGTGGCAGGTAATACTGTGTGACCTATGGGCGAAAAATCCACATTCCCCATGCGCATCAATAAGTACCTCGCACACAAGAAGTACTGCACGCGACGCGAAGCCGACGTTTGGATAGAAGCGGGCAAAGTGCGCATCAACGGCCGCAAGGCGAGGCTCGGCGACAAGGTGGCAAAGAGCGACACAGTCGATGTGCACTTCCGCGCCAAGGCGCAGCGCTACTTCGCCTACAACAAGCCCCGCGGCATCATCACGCATTCCCCCGCAGAGCATGAGCGCGACATCAGGCAAAGTACGCCGCTCGTGGGCGTATTTCCCGTAGGGCGGCTCGACAAAGATTCACATGGTCTCATCATCCTCACCGACGACGGACGCATCACGGACATGTTGCTCAATCCCGACTCCGAGCACGAAAAAGAGTACATCGTGACGGTCAAAGAACCGCTCGCGTCCAATTTCAAACAGCGTATGGAAAAAGGCGTGCACATCGAAGGCGCTGGCCCGGCAGGCTATACGACCAAGCCATGCCACATTCGGGTGCTCGGCACCAAGAAATTCTCGATCACACTGACTGAAGGCAAGAAGCACCAGATACGCCGCATGTGCGCGGCGCTCGGCTACGTCACCGCAGATCTTGAGCGCACGCGCATCATGAATGTCACGCTCGCAGGTCTCAAGCCCGGCGAACATCGCGCACTCAAAGGCAGCGAGTTGGAAAAATTTCTGAAGTTGCTCGGATTTTGATCATCGAAAAACGATCACGGTGTTGCGGAGTTCTTTTCTGATCTCACGATGCTCCGGTACTACTTGCGCCACCGCGTCCCAGAATGTTTTGGAATGATTCATGTGCAGCAGGTGGCAGATCTCGTGGACGATGATGTAATCGGCCACACGCTCGGGGAGCGCGGCAATTTTGTAATTGAAGCTCAGATTGCCGCTTCGGGAGCAGCTTCCCCATCGGCTCCTCTGTGTGCGGATGGATATCTTCTTGAACTGCACGCCGTAGAGGGCAGCGAAGTATGCGCAACGCGCGCCGAGATATGCTTCGGCGCGCTTTTTGAGTGCAGGAATATCTTTGCGCGCAAGTCTAATCACCCGCTTATCCTTCGTCCGCCCGACGGCCCGCTGTATCCAGGCCGCATGCTTACCCAAGAAACGCTGCAATGTCAGGGCCGAAAAAAATCGTGGCACCGTCACCACTACGCGAGCATCCGGGTACACCGACACACGCATCGCCTTGGCGCGAGCGCTGTGCCTCAATACATGCTCCATGCTCATTGCACCATACCGACGACCGATCGGGCGAATTGCAAGACCAGGTCGAGGACCGAAATGAAAAAGGTAACGATGAGCGTGGGGAATTGGAGGAGAAATGAGAGGAGCATGTGCAGAAAGGTGCTGATCGGATCCATACCAAGAATCTTACTATGGATTCATCGCCATGTGCCCCATGCTATGCACGCTGTCATGAAGATTGCGGGAATACGTCTGGTGATTGTGATATCCTATCGGTACGATTATGAACGAACATCATAAAACCCCTTGGCTTGCCATTGTCTTGGCGGTGCTCGCTATTATCTCCTTCATTGCATGCTTGCCGCGGCAGGGCGGGTATGTAGAGATCATGTCGGGCGGCTCGTATGAAGGCACCACGCGCACACTGGTACCACCTCCCAGTGCCGGCGTCCCGCAGGCGGATAACACAGCCGCGCAGAGTCCTGCATCGATGCCTGCACCCTACTACGGCGGAGGCGACGTGCCCGTGACCGATACACGCGAGTTTCTGAAAACAGACTACAGCGCGACGATGCGCACGCGCGACGTGTCGGGCCTCACCGCGCGCGCGGAAACGACCATCCGCGGCTACGGCGGCCGCATCGATCAATCGTCGAGCGCAGACAAGAATGGCTACATTCAGTTCGTCGTACCGCTCTCGAAATTCAACGATTTCAGGAATGAACTCGAACACCTCGTCCCCTCCCGCTTCATCACCATTCAGATCTCCACGCAAAATATGCTCCCGCAAAAGCAGGACATCGAGGCGACGCAAAAGCAGGTGGAGCAACATATCTCCGATCTCCAGGTAGCGCGCAGCAAGGTGGTCGCGAGTCACGCGATCACGGCCAAGTCCCTTCAAGTCCGTATCAATGTTGCGCAGGTAGAGTTGAATGCACTGCGCGCGCTCCCCAACCCCGGCGCCACGCAGCAAGCGCGCATGGCCACGCTCTCGTCCACTATCGCGAGCCTCCAGTCGAGCCTCGCGAGCGAGAATACTTCGTACGCCAACACGCTCGCTTCGTATGATGCGCAGATCAAGTATGCCAATACCTCGCTCACCGCAGTGAAGACGCAGGACCAGGCGCTGCTCGATACCGTGGCGACCGTGCGCGGCACCATTAATATAGAGTGGATCAGCCTGTGGGACATCGCTCGTTTGTACCTGCCCGGCTTTTGGATCCCCGCCATCTTCGCAGCACTCTCGCTCCTCTCCTACCTCTGGGAGCGCCGCCTCTGGATCTTCAAACGATAAACGAACTCAAGCTCCAATACTCACCCGCTCGATGACCATGTGCTCGAGCGGCCTATCGCCCGCGGCTGTTTTTGCCTGCTCTATGTCCTTGATGACATCGAATCCATCGACCGCGCGGCCAAAGACCGTGTGCTTGTCGTCGAGGAAGTCGTTGTGAGCGACGTTGATGAAAAATTGTGAGCCGTTGGTACCCGGCCCCGCATTGGCCATCGCCACCGTGTGCACCTGATTGCGATTGTTGGCATGTATCTCATCGGCAAATTGGTAGCCGGGGCCCCCGGTGCCCCATCGGTGCATCAATAAGTCGTCTTTGGTGTGCGGGTCGCCACCCTGGATCATGAACCCTTCGATGACGCGGTGGAATTTGGTGCCATCATAAAACCCCTCCTTTGCCAGCTTCACAAAGTTGGCTACCGTCTCCGGCGCATCTTGCTCCATCATCTCGATCCCAATGTCCCCCTTGTTCGTCTTCAATGTGATTTTCATGTCCGAGAGTATAGCAAATCTCGCCAGAGCTATCGTCGCAGATGCAGTACACTGGAAGGTACGGCTCAAACGGGAGACGACCATGAACGTGCCGGCGATGGTTCTTTCACTCACCACACTTTTCTCACCACTGTGGGCTACGGCGCAAAACCTCGTTCCCGACCCGCTCTACCAAGCAGTAGGCCCGTGCGGGGATTCCTGCATCATTCGATCAAATGCGGGCGGTGTCGTCAGCGTGTTCGAAAAGGCGGCGGAATATGTGCGCGCCGGCGGTCGGCATCAGATCATTATCGATGGCCCGTGCGAATCGGCATGCGTCTATCTTGCCGATCTAATGCGCGAGCAAACCTGCCAGACGGTACAGGCGCGCTTCGCCGTGCACATGTGGCGCAATTTTCCTGAAGACGCGATGACGCAAACCGCGGGGCATTTCCGACTGAAGGAAAACACGGCGATGATGGGGTTCCTCTATCCCAAGCACCGGCCTGATTTCAATGCATGGGTACAAAGAAATGGCGGGTATCCAAAGTGGCATCTGCTGAAGATGGCCACGGCCGAGGCAATGCGCTTCTGGCCACTGTGCACCCTGGAGCGGCCACCCTGAAGGGTCGCTCCATCCGAAAGCTCGTCGCGGCCCCCGGCCGCGACTTTGTTTTTATCTAGCTGCGCCCCAATATGATATTGATCAGTGCCCAGATCGGCCGGGCCATTCGATCCAATATGACTGCGATCGAAACCGATGTCTTTTGCGGCGCGGCCCTGGTCGCGAGCTCCTGCGGCACGCCCTCATGCTCCGCATCCCATGCCGCGATCATGTCGGCAAGAAAATATTCGGTCTGGTAGTGCATGTCCTTGCGCACGCCAATCTTGTCGTGGAGCGCCTGATGGTGATTACCGCACAGTGGCACGAGATCTTTGTCTTTCTCTTGCCCATAATTGCCGTATTTGATGTGGTTGAGTTGGACGTTGGTGGTAGCTCCGCAGATCTTGCAGGCTTTTGCGTGGCGCTGGTAGTATTGGGCTTTGCGAAATTCCCACGCATTGCTCACAATGTAGTCACGATAAAAAAGAGTTGCCAAAGGCCTCCCCGCATCCCTCCTCCCGTCTGATCTCTTGCGATCCATGGAGGCAATATAGAAGCGAGTCATTGCTAAGGCAAGCCGAGTAGGTATATAGTCGCGCCTAGAGTTACCCTGAACTATCGGAAGGAAAGACATGTCGCCCATGATCAAGGTGCTCAAAGAGGGCGAGGAAGTCCTCTGGCAGCGAACGCCGCACGACACTCCCGTGCACAGACCGGTTCTGCTCGCCCATGTCGCGACAGAACAAATCCGTAACGGCTTTATCTCGGAAGAAGAGCTGCTTGTGTTTCTCACCGACCGCTATCAAAAGTCGCCATGCGAAGTCGACAACAACGTCGAACGTCGCATAAAGACCGAGGTGGAGGAAGGCTTCATTGAAGCGCATCAACACGGACTTCTCCCCGGGTATCGCCTCACCCACCAAGGGTATCGGCTAGTCTGCGCCTTCTTTGTGACGCAGCAGTCACACGTGGGGCGCAGAACCAAGTGAAAGGCCGCCCGCCACTGAGAGACGCCTCGCCGCTCTCCGGTGGCGAGGCGGTCTCTTTTTTTATTCAAATTCCACCACAATATTTCTCTTTTTATCGTGCCCGACCCCAATTACCCTTTCTTTTATCCCCACTAATTAGCGCGCGGCTCACGTAATGTGTGCAATAATTTACAAGTTCGGTGAACAAAGGCCATAGTGAATCACGAAACCCCTAGATGACTCTAGGGGTTTCGCTTTCGGTCATTGAGAAAAGGATTTTACGCTACAATCTCCTCCACTCAAGTGTCTCGCTCTCATTTGGGAGATGGGCGCGGAAGCTTCATGCGCCTCCACTCCTCTAATCACGTTCACTTACTGTACTGACCTACATGTGGGGGCCCACAGTGACTACAGATAGACGCTCTCTAGCTTTTCAAGGCTCCCCGAAGCCATCCTCCTAGCATAGAATGCTTGGTTAATGACTAATCCTGCCATAGTGATATGTCAGGTAGATCAAATATACACTACTCCGTTCATGTCTAAACATGATAGATGTGGATAACTTTCGGGTTTCTTTCGGGTATAATAATTCCATATGCTTACCGCTAAGCAGAAGAATATATACGACTACATCAACAAGCGAATCGAAAAAATCGGCATTGCACCTTCGCATAAAGAAATCGCGCAGCATTTTAAACTTTCGTCGGTAGCAACTGTGCACGAACATCTCCAGGCCCTTCAGAAAAAAGGGTACTTGCAGAAAGAGCGTGGACAAGCACGGGCAATGACGCCGAGCAGGCAATTGAAAACGACATCCATTCCCCTCCTTGGCCCAATCGCAGCTGGGCAGCCAATCGAAGCGATAGAGACCACCGACGAATACATCGACGTTCCGATAGATCATACGACTCGCTCTGAAAATCTCTACGCACTGCGCGTACAAGGAAACAGTATGGTTGACGAAGGGATTTTTGACGGCGATATCGTAGTCATTCGCAAACAAGCAACCGCAGACAACGGGCAAACGGTAGTGGCAATTATTGATGAGAATGAAGCCACTCTAAAAAAGATTTTCAAAGAGAAAGGTCGATTCCGACTACAACCTGCGAACCAAACGATGATGCCATTTTATAGAAAAGAAGTTGAGATTCGGGGCATTGTAATAAAAATCATTCGCACGCTCGAAACAAACGCTCTGCAAACCAGCAATCCAGAAAACTCAAACTTTCTTCGGGTAGAAGAGGCACGGTGTGCTCTCGAAAAAAGATACAAAGACAAGCTGCGGGTGAATCCCGAATTAAATAGGATGTTAGTGAGCTTCCAAGGTAACAAAAAACAACCAGGCTATAGATGGTACAAATTTAAGGAGGGTTATTCTTCAGCATTGGTGTCTTATTATTTGGACTATTTGAGTGTCCGACGCGGAAAAGTTTTAGATCCCTTCGCTGGAAGCGGCACGTCGCTTTTTACAGTTGCCGAACATAACTTAAGTGCAACGGGAATTGAATTACTACCCGTATGTCGTGAAATCATGGAGGCTCGCAAAATAGCTCTAGACTCCAAGAATCACAAACAAATTCTTGAGATTATTGGGTTATGGATTTCTAAACGTCCGTGGAATAAAGAAGGTCGCCCGGGCAGATTACCGCATTTAAAGATAACTCTCGATGCGTTTTCAGAAAATACAGAACAAAAAATATATATCTATCTAGACGCGCTTAAAAGACTCGGTCAAGTGGAGCAAAAGATTCTTAGGTTTGCGCTCATGTGTGTTCTGGAAGAAGTGAGTTTTACCAGAAAGGACGGCCAATATTTGCGCTGGGACTATAGATCTAAGAGGAGTACGGGTGGAAAACAGTTCGACAAGGGAGTTATTAAAGAATTTGATCAAGCGATTACTGCTAAGTTGGAGGAGATATATGCAGACTTGCAAATGATATCTGCAGAAAAAAGACCAAATTCAATGGAAAAAATCAATATTATCAGCGGATCGTGTTTAGATGAGGTTCCTCAGCTTAGGAAGGATCAGTTTGAATTGATCATTACTTCACCCCCCTATTGCAATCGATATGACTACACAAGGACCTACGCGCTTGAATTAATGACACTTGGAATTGATGAGGAACAGATACGCGCTTTGCGGCAAACGATGTTGACGTGCACGGTTGAAAATAGAGAAAAGAAAGACTTGATGACGAAGTTTTCAAAAAAAATCTACGCCTCCGCGCATCAAACATATCATTCGCAAGTGTGTTTAAAACATATCCTCGCATATCTGGACTCACTCAGGGACAAAGGCAAGCTCAATAATCCAGGTCTTGTTCGCATGGTAAAAAATTACTTTTATGAGATGTGTCTACTTATTTTTGCCCTATCTGATCTAATGAAAAAGGATGCTTATTTCGTGATGGTAAACGACAATGTGCGCTATGCCGGTATTGAGATTCCGGTAGATTTAATTTTGTCTGAGTTTGCCATCGCTGCCGGTTTGCGCGTAAAAGAAATACAGGTACTCCCACGTGGCAAAGGCAACAGCAGCCAACAAATGGGAAAGCACGGGCGCACTGAAATACGAAAGTGCGTTTATATCTGGCAAAAGTTATAGACCAACGAGCCAAGCAGCAAGCTTTTGTAGCTGTATTTCAGACATAAGATTTGCAGCGTTGGTTAACTTTCCACTTTTTAACTGATCAAATATCTCCTGTGCCATAGCAGCTTCAATTGCCGCACCAACAAAGAAAAGTTTTGCGTTCTTTTTGTGCGTCGCTAATCGGCTACGAATTCGCTCTAGCGCGCTATTTGCAGTTTTCCAGTGTTCATCCGCACCAGCCGGATCGATACCGGCTTTAAGTTCACCACATGCTATATACCGTTTTGCGTCTTCCAATAGTTGTTTGTCGATCGTGTCACAGCCGTGGGTATCCAGAAGAATCGCATCGATGTTTTTCCCAATGATTTTAGGCGTGACGTCAATAAAAAGATATCTATTTTTCCACTCTACCCCAGTAATTTTGTCTTTTTTGTTTTTATAGATTTTGTAGGACACGCGGCGCCGGCGCAACTCTTTTACGACTGATCTGACTAGGAGTTGACCTCCCAGTGAACCGACGAGATTTCTCATGACGCCACCCATCGCATCGCCCATTGTTAAAAGAAATAGATGCAAGATCTTTTCTCTAAACCCCTCGTCTGCCGCGAACACTTTCAGTGCTTTCCTTATACCCTGCTCGATTTCATCATTCGTTAGATGTCCTGCAGCCTTTACCGAAAAGCCCGCGGCAGCAATGACTTCTGATCTAAAAGATGGGATGTCTTCTAAGATTTTTCCGACGCTTCGAGCTTTGCGGAGCCCTATTTGGAAGCGTTTTGCGCGCTCAATATATCCGCTCGCAACAGTGCCCTTCATTACTGCCTGTTGTATGAAACCCGCTTTTATCGCCTCTTTCGTAGATATGAGATCTTTAGGTGATTTTATGTCCATATTTTTGGCTGCAGACGAGATGATGCCACAGAACTTCATTTTGGGGAACTGGAGCGCTCTGCGCCGGGTTTTTTACCTCCCTCATCATCAAATCCTCCCAAGCAACCCCAGCATCCCCTCCACCTCCCTCCCCTCTCTTTTTCTTATACTAGTCTTTTGCAAAACACTAGCATAGTGAAAGCCTTAAGGAATCGAGAAGGGTTAGGTGCGGATGGTGAGGGCGAAAGAGACACCGTCACCCTCTGCGATGCCTTCGGCTCCCCTGACCTTCTGTTTCAGGGGGAGGACGTATGTCTTTGAACGACTTTCATAGAAAATTGATGTCTCCCAACTTGTCTTGCCTATCTGAGCCACTACGGGGACCGATCCGAATCCCCGCTTGATCATGCCATGCGCTCTTCGTATTGCCGCGGAATTTTTTGTATCCACATGCATCATATGCCAAGCCCCTTGCTCCCCCGGCCATACCACTACCTTGGCACGAAGTCGGTACGTTTTCTTTGCGCTCATACAAACATTTTCCTCCCCTTTCTTATACTAGTCTTTTGCAAAACACTAGTATAGATTCCGCGCGCGGCGTGAGCTTGTGCCTGACGGCACTTCCCTCGTTGCGCTTCATGACGAGCCCCGCTATCGCGAGCTTGCGCACGTGATCCGAGGCATTTGGATAGCCGATCTTGAGTCGCAGAGCGATCTCTTCCACCGAAAGTTCCGGTTCTCTTTTCAGCAGATCCATGATCTCGATCCGCCGATGATTAGCAAATCCCTTGACGACCCGTTCGATCTTTCTATACGGAGTATTTCCTGCCATATCAAAATCTTACCCTATGCTAGTGTTTTGCAAAACACTAGCATAGTGGAAATCTTCTGGCAGCGGTGCCGCGAAGGTTTGCTGTTCCCCGGCTACGTCGAACGACATGCTGCTTGCATGGAGGGCGGGTCGATTAAATCCTAAGATAAGTGCTCGGTCGGGAGCATATACATGATCGGCTACTATGGGATGGCCGATGGAGGCTAGGTGGACTCTTATTTGGTGGGTGCGGCCGGTAAGGGGTTTCAATTCGAGGAGCGAGACGAGTTCGCCTGTTGCTTCGTCCTTTATTTCTTTCAGCACTTTCCACTTCGTGATCGCCGCGCGCTTATCTTTTTCGTCTGTCAGGCGAGCTGCCCACCGCTTCGGAGATCCTGACGTCCGAACTATTTCCGCAACTACTTGCCCTGAGCTTATCGAAGGGTGCCCATACACCCAGGCCACGTACGTCTTCTCGATCTTTCGCTCCTTAAATTGCTGTTTCAAATACCGATACATCTCAGGAGTCTTCGCCATGATCATCACCCCACTCGTCGACCGATCCAATCGATGCACAATACCGGGAAGCGGGATGATTTCCCCTTGCGGTGAGACCCAGGGCTCGCCCACAGCTGCAAGCGCCGGATACTTGGTGAGCACCCAATCTGCCACACTCGGCTCGAGGGTCCTGCCGTCGCGGTGCACAATGAGCCCCGCGGGCTTATTGAGCACCACGACGTCTGCTGTTTCTGCGAGTACTTCTGGCACAACTCCTTATCCGAGCATCTGCTTGGCCTGATCTTGGATCATTGTTTCTATCTTCCCCTCAAAAAGCTTGAGCATAAAAGGCAATTTTGCGTCGAGCATGAATGCTTTGTCCTGCACTTCCAACTGTCCGCTGATCTGCTGCCCTTGAGCGCTGAAGGCGAAGTGGAGCGTGTCGCCTTCCCATCGCTCTTCTTGTATCTCGGCTTTGCCCGCGAGTTGCGACTTCCCGTCGAGCAGGACTTTCTTCACGCGCGCGAGCGCCTCCTCGCGGGAGAATTGGTGCGGAATCTTGAGGTGCATAGGAGCGGCCGGTGAAAGCTACATCACGTACTGGACCGGATCGATAAAGTGCGGCGCAGGATCGATGTAGCCCATGAAGCCGTTGGTCTGATCGAATTTCTGCGGGCGGTATCCGAAATGCAGATGTGGTGCCTCCGATGCAGAGCCGGAGTTGCCTGAGATGGCGATCTGCTGACCAATCTTCACCACATCGCCCTGTTTTGCTTTCATCTCCGAGAGGTGAAGGTACACCGTCTGGAATCCGTTGTCGTGATTGATGCGGATGAATTTGCCATTCAAGGTATTTTCGTTGGCCTCCGCGATTGAGCCGCCGAGCGCTGCATAGACAGCGACAGTCCAACTGCCATTTGCCTGCCGCGTGCGGAAATCCATGCCGTTGTGACCGCCCGGGCTGCCGAGCGCCGCGTAATACGCGGGCCGCTCGCCAAAGCGCTGCGTGCAGATGAGATGATCGAGCGGCTTGGACAAACAGCGATCGGTATTGGGTGCCGGTATGGCACCCTCGGTGGAGACCGCACCCGACCAAAAGAAATCGCCTTCGGGTGTGAGAAACCACTTAGCGCTATTGCCCACCATCTCGCCGTCGTTGACATAACCGATGTACGACAGCGTGGTCGGCGCATTGACCGTTCGAGCGATGGGCACGCCTTTGGTCGAGGGAACGCCCTTTCTGATATTGAGATCGCTCGTGGCCCGAGCGCTACCTGCCTGCGGCACGAACCGGTACTCTTTATCTGCCATGCGCACATCCTCTCACAAATAGTGTCTTTCCGGAATCCGGATCTAAGCAGCCGCACCACCACCGCCCATGACATCCTTGGTCTGGATGGGGCTCTGGATACCCGGCTTCCATTCGGCCTTAATCTCGCCGAACTGCTTTTCATAATCCGCTATCTGATGCGCGAGGTACTGGCTCAGCCTTTTCATGTGTTGCGGCGAGAGCGCGTAGGCGATGCCATTTTCGCCCGCGAGCATCGCCATGACGAAGAACTCTTGGGAGAAAGCGACGGAAATATTTTCGCAGAATTGTTTGGGTACTTTGGTGAGGTCCATAGTATGTGCTACGGGGTCGTTGGCATCGGACCCGCGGCATTCAAGACGAGCGAGCGGCGGATGGTATCGAAGGCAGCAAGCAGCGCTTGCCCGTCGAAGGGTTGGACGGCGCCGGGCGGGTAGTTGCCGATGTTGCTTGAGTGCACAAAGTAACGCACGGCAGTGCACGGCTGCGAGCCCGGGAGAGCAAAGACCGCTTCCTCATAGATGTTCCCGGCGGCCGCCCCCGAGGAAGTAGCGAGCGAATACTGCACACCATTGTCGTTGATCGTCTGCGACTTTACGTTGGCAGCAAGGTAGATATCACCGGTGCAATTCTTGGCGTGCGGCAATTGCTCCACGGATATGTACGTGTCGCTCGCGAGATTGGTGCCGGTCGCCACCGTGCCGGGAATGGTGAATTTGACTCCGTAGATAGGTTTCTTGGGATTCACTTGGTCGTACGCGTATGAAGCATCTAACGTGTAATCGTTTGGGTAGACGACGGAGAATGTGGATGTGGCGTAGGTCGAAGTGGCCACGCCCATCGGGCTCGGAGTCCCGCCACCTGGCGGCGCAGATGAGGCGCCTTTGCTGCCTTGTAAAAGATAGTACCCGCCCCCTAAAAGGATAATTAGCACCACTGCGCCCACGATATATTTGGTCATTACCCCCATAGTGCCATATATCCCCCGGGGAGTACAACTAGGCGAAACCCGGTGCATAACTGGTATCTCCTGTCATTGCAACAACCTACAGTGCCCTGGGATAAACTCCAAGAAAAAAGACCTCGTCGCCGAGATCTTTTTTCGTACGTCCTATTTCTTCTTTTTGGGCTTCTTCTTTTCTTTCCTGCTATTCATCCCTTTTGCCATATCAAAACGCAATGATGTGAGGTGGGTAATGGCTCCATGTTAGCACTATTTCTTTGCATTCGGAGTGAACACGCCACGCCCCACGGGGTAGGCGCATCACGCACCATAATACATCGCGCCAAAAGCAGCGGTCGCATTAGGTCGTAGCACATCAAACATTCCGCAACTCCTCGACAATATCACTTGCGAGGAAGAAATACCCTTTCTTTTTTTTCGTAAGGATATCCGCGATTGTATTGCCCGTGACAACCGCCTTTTTTGCCGCGCCCCAGAGCGAAAGTCCCTGAGCAAGGTATCCGGCGCACAGTCCCGCGAGGACATCTCCGGTGCCTGCTTTGTCGAGGCCGCGATTCGTATGGGGTTGGCGGAAATTTCTCTTTGCGGAAAGGATGCGCGTTGGATCTCCTTTCTTGATCATCACGTTCCCATTCGCGAGAAGCCTGTGAATGTTGGTATGCCGCTGTAGCAATTCCCACTCCCCTTCATTGGGCGTGAGTATCGCGTTGTGTACAGCATTCCCACGAAGCGCTTTGAGTGCATCGGCATCGATGACCTTCAGCCCGGGCCACTCGCAGAGCGACCTCATCAGCAGAGCGGTGCCCGACGTGGTCGTTGCGCCGTTGCCAAGCACCAATACGTCGGCTGTTCTCAATTGCTTCTTGATCGCCGTTGCGTGTTTTGGCGACAGATGCCTTCCTTTCAACTTTCGAGTTATGAGATCGGGAGAGAGAGCGTTCAGCGCCCACGCGACTTTTTCTGGCGCCATGACAATGACCGACTCTGCGCCAGAGCGAAGTGCCGCGATCCCCGCGAGATATACCGCGCCTGTGAATGCTTCCGATCCACCTACGACAAGGACGCGTTTTGTCATCGGCCCATGAATCCGGCAGAGGCGAGGTATGCCCCGATGATGAGCACGACACAGACGTAGACATACCACCACTGTTCCATCTTGATCGTCTTCACCATGCTGCCCATTTGCTTCGGAGACGCCACGAATACGAAGATGCTCTTGAGTAGGATTATCCATCCGAAGATCGTCACGACGAGCGCAAGTAACCCGCTATTCCAGTAGTTGTGCAAGAGTACGAGGAGAAGTCCGACGGGGAGCGCCAGCATGCCTATCACATAGCCGAGCGTGTGGCTCCGAGGCTCGCAAAGTTCGTTGATGACGTGCCACCATCTCTGTTTCCCAAAGAGCATAGAAAGCCCTACAAGCAAAACATAGAGGCCCATTATCTGCGCAAGAAAATATGTGAGTGGCATAGATACATCATTAACTTCTAATACTGCCTCCAGTGTACCACCGGATCTTGACACCGCTTTTTCATTGAGGGTCTGGGACGATGTTGGCACCTTATAAGCCCTTGAGCGTTATCGATGACCGTGCCGTATCAATTCCAATTTCTTCGCTCGCGGCCACCTCTTTATCTCCGCTTCCCGCCTCAGGGCAAGGCTGCGGCTTGACGCCTTTTCGGAATACACTATTTTCTCTACAGTGTGCGCTCTCGTGTAATTCCCTCCCTTCCCACTCTTGTGCTGCGCGAGCCGCCGCAGCAGATCGGTCGTGATGCCCGTATAGAGCGTCCCGTCGGCGCATTGCAAAATATAGACGAAGTACATTGCTGAATTTCTCACATGCTTTCAATAATATTCTCTGCTACAACCTCAATAGGGTTTTCGGTGTGTATACATATCGCACCTCTCAGAAGCAACGTGTTCTCAAAATTTTTATACAGCGACAGGATCTTCTCCCGCTCTGCTTGGTCTTTTCCAAAATGATGGTCGGTGCGTTCGTCTATCCGACGCAGGAACGTTTGTTCTCGGCATTGCAGTAAAAAGATCTTGTCGAATAGATCGAGGTATTCCAGTTGGTTTTCGGATATCCCTGCGATGAAAACAACTTCATGTGCATGCTCATCAAGTAATTGTTTTAGTTTTGTCGGATCGCAGTACCACTCATGCGCCTCGAGCCACTGTTTCCTGTCTCCTGTTTTCCCACTGACCTTATGCCCCGTTGCCTTATTTCTCCAATAACAGAGGTCTGGAAAAGTATCGGTATCCGCAACAAAAAATCCTCGCCTTTGTAATTCCCTTGCTATCGTCGTCTTGCCCGTACCCTGCGTCCCGGTTATGTAATACCTTTTCATACTACAGAGGACCCTTGATCTATTTTACCCTTAACTCGTGAAGTGTAACTTCAATCTCATTGCCTTCGATTCCCACTTCTCGTAAGACTTCCTTTTCGGAGAAACCATTTTGAGTTGCTAATTGACGAAAATAATCCAATCCTCCAACATCAGCAAGCCCTATTAAAACTCTCCCATTTGCGCGCAGATATTTATCCGCTGTACTAATAAAATCACTCAGAAGTTCGTAACCGGGGTCAAAAATGGCTCTTTCTATAATGTTCTCAAACACATAGCCTTTCGGGGCGGTTATGAATGGGTGATTCCAGTATATTGTTGAATATTCACCTTTGATATTTGAAAACAGGTCGCTCTCTATAACGTCAATTCTGCTCTCTAGTTTGTGTAATGCACAATTTAATTTTGTATTTTCTGTTGCAGCGGGATTAATATCAGTTGCTACAGCGTGCTTGGCTCCTCTTTTTACAGCAAGAATTGCACCATATCCGGCACCGCACCCGATTTCCAAAAAGTTATCTTCCTCCAAATAGGGAAACTTAGGGTAAAAGATTTTCGCCGACGGAAATAAGGTAGGTGAGAATACGTGGGGCATAACGAGAAATCTTTCGCCACACAATTCAAATACAACGGGAGACTCAATATCCATATTTTGTTTGGATATTTCTTTCGACTTCTTGATCTGGTCCTGGCTATATCTAATGCTCATAAACCTTAGCTGCCGGACTTGGATTCGAACCAAGGTGACGACTTCCAGAGAGTCGCATCCTACCACTAGATGATCCGGCAATGAGCTGCCGTTGCAGCGTGGCGCCAGTGTATCAGATTGGCGGCGATTTTTCAGCGATTGGTCGTGAAGTAGGCAGCGATGAAAAGTGCCGCTAATACCAAGAGACCTCCGATCGCTAAGCGCTTCAGCTGACTTCCTTTGAGGCGAATGACAGGCATATTTTTATCGAACTATTGTACCACGCACGTACGGCGGTCGCGGCCAAGTACCACAGGTATCTCCTTTAGCGAAGCGACGCCTTGGGGACCGAAAACCACCTTGAGCAAGAGGCCGTGGCTCACCGCATCATCCCAATACTGGTCAAAAATGAAATTGCCGAGCGAGTAGTAGATGGGCGCGCCTTTATATATTTCGTGATCTTCGACCACGTGCGAGTGCGAGCCGACGACTATGGCTGCGCCTACGTCGACGAATCGGTGGGCAAGATCGCGCACATATTGTGGTGAGGTGGTGGCGTATTCGATGCCCCAGTGCGTATACACGATAGGCACCTCCCCTGCCATGCGGGCTTCCTGGATCTGTTCGATCGTCATTGAAGCCCCGTCGGCACCCGTATATGTTGGCAAGAATTCGTTGTAGTTGATGAGCGCGAGCGCGACGCCGCCCTGAGAGATGTGCACGACAGCATTATTGAGCGGGTCACCGAAGAATTGGACTTGCGCAGCCTTGAGCGCGTCCTCGGTGGAGCGCACGCCGTCGGCTCCGAAATTCATGATGTGATTGTTGCCGAGATTCACGACCGCGATGTGGTGCACCGCAAGCAAGACCGCCGTGGAGATCGGGAAGGTGAATACAAAATTGTTCGGACTGCCTACCGCAGAGCCGAGGCTCATCGAATCATTGGGTGTGATCGGTCCTTCCAGATTGGCCACGACGAGGTCCGCATCCTGGAGCGTAGGATCGATGCATGAAAAAATAAAGTCACCTCCTTTTTGCGCCACCGTTGCGCGTACCGTGCGGTCAAACATCATATCGCCGCCGAACAGTACGCTCATCTGTGCCGGTGCCGCACGCGCGGTGACCGCTGAAAACGTCGCGCCCGTCAGCGCAAGGATGGACGCTACAAAGCCGGTTAGAAAATGCATCAGCCTTCGATCTCTGCGAGCGAATGCGGCCTGCTTTCCGCGATGGAAGCCTGAGTGATACGGACGAATTGTGCCTTGGCGTGGAATTCCTTGAGATCGCGCGCGCCCACGTAGCCCATCCCCACCTGGATGCCGGATGCGAGCGACCCAACGATCTCGCCCACCGGTCCTTTGTAAGGCACGAGTGCTTCCACGCCCTCGGGCACAGCCTTGCGTCCATGGGTAAAGTACCGCTCAGAGCCCGATGCGCTCTTGATGACCGCCTTTGAGCCCATGCCGCGATACTCTTTGAATTTCTGACCGTTCTTCTCTATCACGGCACCAGGCGACTCATCGGTTCCAGCAAAGAGATTGCCGCACATCACGGCGGACGCGCCTGCCGCGAGCGCCTTGGCTATGTCGCCTGAATTGCGGATGCCACCGTCGGCGATAACTGGCACCTTCCTCTTGAGCGCGATGGATGCAACCTCAGCGATAGCTGAGAGCTGCGGTACGCCCACACCCGATACGAGGCGCGTGGTGCAAATGGAGCCAGGACCGACGCCGACTTTGACGGCGTCGGCGAATTGGCATGCGAGCTTTGCCGCTTCGGCGGTTGCGATATTGCCGAATATCATTTTAGCGTGCTTCAGATTTTTCTTGATCGCCTTCGCGCTCGCGAGCACCTTGAGATTGTGCCCGTGCGCGCAGTCGATGACGACCACATCGCACCCTGCCCTGTCGAGCGCTTCCGCGCGATCGGTGGCAAAAGGCCCGCACGCAGCGGCGACCACGACGCCCGCACGCTTCACTTCCTCCACCATGTGCACCTGATCGTCGATCGAACAGTTGCGATGCAACACGCCGAGCCCGCCAAGCGAACCCAGCGCTATCGCCATCGAGCTTTCGGTGACGCGGTCCATCGCGGCAGAAAGGAACGGCAGGGAGAGCGGTATGCCCGCGATAGTCGTTTTGAGAGAGGCCTCCGCGGGCTCCATGGAGCTCGCCGCAGGGCGGATGAGGACGTCGTCGAAGGTGTAAGTCTCGGCGAGAATTTTCCTAGCCATGTGGCATTATACTGCACGTCCGGAAAAAGGCAACATGGCATTGTGCACGTACCAACACACAAACCCATCACCACCCCCCTCGTATTATGTTCACACCCAATCTCAAAAGCATATTCCTATTTTTGAGCTATAGCTTATATTTAAGAATATGGGGACAATGGAAACCGAGTCAAGGAAGAGGCGGGGAAAGAACAACATACAGCGCACTGTGCTCGCATCAGTCGGTGTAGCGGGTGTACTTGCCGTCGCTTTGGTCGCTCCCAACGTTTTCCAGGCTCTTCCCCACATCATGGGCAAGAAACGCTACAAGCTTGCGTTTGAGGCGCGTACCGCCGTTCAGCGCCTTAAAATCAAAGGGCACATTCGATTCATAGAGAGAGGAGGAAGGAAATTCGTTGAGATTACTGACGCAGGTAAACGCGCGCTTGCATTCGAAGAAGCGCGTGCTTCGAAACCTGCGCAGACAAAACAAAAACGGCGCTGGGATCAACGCTACCGAATGGTCGTGTTCGACATTCCCGAGAAACGCCGCGGAGTTCGCGAGCGCCTACGGCGGCTTATGCGGGAATTCGGATTCCTACGACTGCAAGATAGCATTTGGATCTCACCGTACGAGTGCGAAGAGTTGGTTGCGCTGATTAAGGCGGAACTACGCATCGGCAAAGATGTCCTCTATGTAATTGCGGACACGATCGAAAATGATGTGTGGATCAAGAAACACTTCGGCCTCTCCTGAACAAAGGGCTTTCGAACATTCTCATTTGTTAGCTATAGCTAGAAGATAAGAATATTGTTGGAGGCATCAAATGTTTGCGATGGGTGTTGAAATTGTCGCGACAATCGCGGCATGATCTGAGACGCCAAATTGCAGGCGCACATCAACAGCGGTGTACCCGGGCGTCGTGAAAAGGCCATCCACCATTTTGTCGGCAAGCCCTTCTGGCCTCTCCTTCCCTGCCCGATGAAGAGCGGCATCGATCGAGGTTTTGTAATGGGACGGAATATTGTCTTTATATTTCGGCGCAAGCATCGAGAATATTTCACCGCCGCGTGGCGCATTGAAATCGCCACAGAGTACAAATTCTTCCCGAGTATGAAGATGATTATAAGAGCGCCTCCATGTCACGACGTTGAGCATCTATCACCTGTCCATGCGACGACCATGTAAAATGCGTCGTCATGATGCGAAATCGTGTGCTCTCTTTTTCAAGCTCACAGGCAACGAGAGCACTGGTCGAGAAAATTCGGTGCACGGGCCCCGATCGCGCCGATCGTTCACTTCCCACATAATATTGCACGTTACTCGAAACCATCTCTTGGCGAGAAAATATTCCGACTCCGACCACCACACTCTCCTCTTCGGTCGCCTCAGGTGGATGAATGCCGCTCGGCGCGTACACGCGACATGCTCCCAGTATGTTTTCGAAACGTTGTATATCTCGCTCGCATAATTCTTGGATGCACACTACCTCCGCCGCCTCCTTTTCTAAAAACGGCAGCGCGAGGCTCAAGTGCTTCGAGCGCTCGACGTTGATCGAGACCAGTTTGATCGCAGTCATTCCCGATGATTCTCCATCGCCGCCTTGATGAACGCATTGAAAAGCGGGTGCGGCGAGAGCGGTCGGGCGCGCAGCTCTGGATGGAATTGCGTGCCGAGCATGAATGGATGCACCGTGCGCGGGAGTTCCGCTATCTCCATGAGCACGCCGCTGGGCGAGCGGCCAGAGAAGACGAGTCCGGCTTTCTCGAGCTGCGGTATGTATTCGGGATTTACTTCATAGCGATGACGATGGCGCTCTGATATCGAGTTGGTACCATAACTTTCCGCGGCGATCGAACCTTCCGCTAAGTCGCACGGATACGCGCCGAGACGCATCGAGCCGCCATAATCTTTGTTCTTCAATTTTTCTATCTGCTCAGGAAGTATCGCGATGACGGGATGTTTTGTCTTTGCATCGATCTCTGTCGTGTGCGCATCTTTTAATCCAGCGACGTTGCGGGCGTATTCCACCGTCATCAGTTGCATGCCGTAGCAGAGGCCAAAATACGGGATCTTGTTCTCTCGAGCGAAACGGATCGCACGTATCTTGCCTTCAATACCGGTCTCACCGAATCCACCGGGCACGATGATCCCGTCGTATTCACTCAATTCAGCGACAGAATCCGCATTGGCCTGATAGTCTTTCGCATTCAGCCAGCGTATCTCCGGCTTCACGCCTTGCGCATAAGCAGAGAATTTGATCGCCTCGATCACCGAGAGGTAGGCGTCGGTGAGCACGAAATCGCCCGTATCGAAGTACTTGCCAACGATGCCGATCTTCACCGTGCCGCCGCCGCTGTGCGCTTTTTGTGCGAAGGCTTTCCAATCGGAGAGATCCGGCTCGTGCTTTGCCATAAGCCCCAGATCTTGCAGCAAGATCTCGGAAAGCTTGTCGCGCTCGAAATTGAGCGGTACGTCGTAGATCGAATCGATATCAGGGGCGGAAATGATGTGGTCGGGTTGTACCGAGCACGAGACGGCAAGCTTCTCCTTGCGTTTTTTGTCGAGCGCGTGGGTCGAGCGCGCGATAATGACATCGGGCTGCACGCCATAGGCATTGAGATCGCGTACCGCATTTTGGGTCGGCTTCGTTTTCATCTCACCCAAGGTGCCTGGCACCGGGAGATACGAGACCATGACAAAGACGACATCGTCCGGATGCTCAAGGTGCATCACGCGCGCCGCGTCGAAATAGAGTGCGTTCTGGAAATCTCCCACGGTGCCGCCGATCTCCACGACCGTGACGTCCGTCTTGCCGATCTGCGCGGATCGGCGCAGGCGCGCAATAATTTCATCGCGTACGTGCGGCACTGCCTCTACGCATCGCCCGCCATACTCCAAATTGCGCTCTTTCTCGATGACGGTCTTGTAGATCATACCCGAGGTCATGTAATCCTCCGGCCCCAGATCCCGACCCAAGAAGCGCTCGTAGTTGCCCATGTCCTGATCAGTTTCGAGCCCCGAGTCGAGGACGAAACACTCACCGTGTTCGGTCGGATTCATCGTGCCCGCATCCACGTTGAGATATGGATCGATCTTGAGAAGGTTCACCGAGAGCCCGCGCGCCGAGAGGATCTTGCCGATTGATGCAACTGCGGTGCCCTTGCCGACGCCCGACATCACGCCACCCACGACGAAAACGTATTTGTGTCCGCTTGTCCCCCTTCGCGCCGCCATAATTGCTATATCTTAAGGTATCGCCGCACGGCAAGAAAACTGGACAGCGCGCCGAGTGCAATGCCACATCCGAAGATCATGAAGAAAAAGAGCAAGAAGTTATGGATAAAATACGTGTAGACGTTGAACGTACCAAAAAAGGCCTGTGAGGAATCACCGAAAGAGAGCATCAGCGGATACAGGACCAAGAGAACGATGACGCTCGATACCACTCCATAGAGAACGCCCGCAACGATGAACGGCCCCCGCACGTACCAGCGCCCTGCACCTACGAGATTCATCACACCGATCTCGTCGCGCGCCGTGTAGATCGCGAGTCGTATTGTATTGAAGGTGATGAGAAGCGAAGCGATAGCGAGAATGATGCCGACCGCGAGCCCGAGCTTGCGGGACGTATCGATGATATTGGAAAGTCGTTGAATGGCTTTTTCATTCTGTTGGTAGTTGACCTTATCGATCGCGCTGCCTGCGGTGGAAGCTTGCTGGCCTTCAAGATACTTTGCGATGGTTCCGTACTGCGAGGTTTGCTTGGCACGCACTTGGAGGGCGGCGCCGAGCGGATTGTCGCCGAGTTCGGAGAGCGCCTGCATGGTCAGCTGATCATTGGCGTGGCGTGCCTGGAAATTGGCGAGTGCCTGATCACGCGAGATATAGGTGGTGGTGGCCACCTCGGGTAAGGTGGCAAGCTGCTGGCGTATCTGCATTATTTGGTCAATGGTCGCCGACGGGGTGAAGTAGACCGTCACGTCGACCTGCTCCGTGAGCGACGCGAGCACGGAATTCAGCGCGGCTCCCGACGTGAGGAGTGCCGCGACGACAAAGAGCGTGATCGTCATGATGAGTACCGCTGCGAGCGAGACAAATCCGTTGCGAATGAAGCCGACGAGGCCATACCTGCCGACCCTCTTGATATTGATCCACGTAACCATAATCTGATTATAGTACGTACTTGCCGACCGCCTCGTCGCGCACGATCCTCCCTTGATCCATGGTGACCACGCGCCGTCCGATGGAATCCACGACCGTTTTGTTGTGCGTCGTCAGAAAGACGGTGGTACCCAGATCGTTGATGCGCTTTAGGATTTCGACCACATCATGCGCATTGATGGGGTCGAGGTTGCCGGTCGGCTCATCGGCGATGAGCACATCGGGCTGATTGACGATGGCCCGCGCGATAGCCACGCGCTGTTGCTCGCCGCCCGAGAGCTCGTGCGGAAAACTCCAGATCTTCTCGGCAAGTCCGACCAGATCAAGTACGTGCGGTACGTCGGCGCGGATGTCTTCGTCGGTTTTGCCCGCGACCTCCATCGCAAAAGCGATGTTCTCGTACACATTCTTCGTGGGTAGCAAGCGAAAATCCTGGAAGACCGTGCCGATGCTGCGTCGCAAGAGCAAGAGGTCTTTATCAGCGAGGCTGCCGATCTCCGTCTCGCCGAAATACACGCTGCCCTGCGTCGGAGAGACCTCGGCGAAAAGCATCTTCAGGAGCGTCGTCTTGCCAGCACCGGAGTGGCCGACGAGGGACACGAATTCACCGGGGTCTATAGAGAGCGTCACGTCGGAGACCGCGGGTGGCGCACCGTCGTAGTAGATCTTCGTGACGTTGTCGAAATAGATCATGACTGAAAGAAATAGTATAACGCACCGGCACGATTGACGCGAGAATCAATGTGGAGCGCTCAGCGCGCCCGGGCGCTCTCGATAGCTGCTTCCCACGACTGCTTGGCGAGGGCAAGGCGCTGCGCGCCATCGGTGTGGCCCATATAGGCATCGACCGCAAGCATGCCGTTGAGGCGTGTGCGCTCGCGCACCGGAGGGTCCTTGATCATAAGCATGATGGCCTTTACGAAGGCTGCCGGATCACTGGGGTCGCAGAGAAAGCCACTTTCGCCGCTTTTTATGAAGGCCGCGGCCAAGCCCACCGGGGTCGAGACGATAGCGCAACTGCCGGCGGCGGCTTCCGCGATCGTATCGCCATACTCTTCATACGGTGCCGTGACCAACAGAACATGCGCGCTCTTGTAGTACGAATCGAGATTCTCGTTCCAGGTTTCGAAGGCGACGCGATGAAGGACGCCAAGGTGCCTGGCGTGTGCGCGCAGCCGGCGCTTGAGCGGTCCTTCGCCGACGATCACCAGACCTGCGTGTGCGTAGCTGCGGAGCACACCCGCGAGGACCGTGATCGCGAGCTGCACATTGTATGCGCGCGAGAGCGGCGCCACGACGAGCAAAATGAATTTGAAATGTGGGTATTTGGCCGCCAGGTCGACCCGCAGTGACTCGCTCCGGATCGACGGGACGTCGATGAACCTGGGGATCAGCGTGGTCCGGTCGCCTATGGCCACGGACATCGTGGCGAGGGCGGCGCGCACACTTTCCGAGTCAGTCGATAGTGCATCCGCTCGCGCAACGAGAAACCGCGCTAATTGCATTCGGAGCCAATTACCCACCGATTCTTTTCCCCACTGGTCCGACACGACATTCTGAGACAGGTATATATGCAGTGGCCGGCGGAACCGGCGCGCGATCAGCCAAGCGGCAAGTGCCGAGCTAGTCGCGTCGCGCGCAGCGATCACGTCCACCTGCAGTCGGCCTTGGAAAAAAAGTTGCCGCCGTGCAACGGCTAGTGCTTGGAAGGGAGCGAGAAAACGCAGGTAGGCATTTATCGGAATGAACCAGAGCGAATCCCCCACCTTGCGTGCTGCGTAGTGTTCGCGGCGGCTATTGAGGACGATAACGACCCAGTGCCTACCGAGCAGCGCATATTCCTTGAAACGGGCTTGCGCCGGGCTGCCTTCGCGCAGTGCGTTGGTATCGGCCGTGATCATCAGTACGTCCATAGACCCGCGCATTATATAATGCCGGGATGAAGGTTTCGTTCGCAACTCTCTCGGAAGACGTCGAAGCGGTGGCGCGGTCAGTACTGAGCAGGAGCACGCTTGGCATCGACATCGGCACGTCGTCGATCAAAGTAGTGCAACTGAGCGTGGACGCGCACGGTCCGGTCCTCGATACGTACGGAGTGATAGAGCTTGGCCCGTACGCCGACCTCGTGCGGGGTGAGGTGACCACCATCGATGCGAGCAAGCGCGCTGGCGCGCTGCTTGATCTGCTGCATGAGGTCGATGCGAGCGCGCGCCGAGGTGGTATGTCGCTCCCGCTCTCGTCGACTTTCATATCGGTCATCGAATCACCCAAGCGCGATGCCGAACAGATGCGCCGGCTAATACCTTCTGAAGCAAAGCCATACATCCCCGTCCCGATGGATTCCGTCACCCTCGATTGGCAGATCATACCCGAGGGCGGGGCGGGGCGCGCGTTCGAGCATGCTGAGGCCAAGGAGGCCGTCTCTCCCCAAATGCAAAAAGTGCTCTTGGCAGCGGTACGCAATGAGACGATCGATCTGTACCGGGCGACCGCACAGAGTGCCGACCTCTCCGTCTCATTTTATGAGGTCGAGATGTTCAGTGCCTCGCGTGCGATCGCGCGCAGAGCCGGCGAGTGCGCGCTCCTCATCGATCTTGGCGCTTCTGCATCGAAGATGTACATCGTCGACGAGCACGGGACCGCGCTTGCAGCGCACGCGACGGGCAGCGGCGGAGCAGCTATAACGACACGCATCATGAGCGCGTGCGACTGGCAATTTGCTGAAGCGGAGAGTGCAAAACGATCTGAAGGGCTCTCGAACGCTCGCCAGCGAGCCGGACGCGCGATCGCAGAAGAAGTAGCTAGTATATGGACCGAAGCGAAGCGCATGATACAAGAATACGACCGCGGACATGGGCGCAGCATCACCCACGTCGTCCTGGTGGGCGGAGGTGCGCGAATGCCGGGGATCGCCGATCATGCCGGTAAACATTTCGATCACGATATTCTTCTTGGACTGCCCTTCGAGCATGTGCAAGGGCCGATGATACTGGCAGATGTGCTGCACGACGTGGGCCCGCTGTACGCGGTCGCAACAGGCTTGGCGTTGCGTGCAATTTCGCGCTAAATGCCAGGCCAGAACAAACGCAAGGATGAGAGCGCGTTCGCGACAGTGAATGTGTAGGCAGCGCGCAGGTCGAAATTGAAGAATGCGAGGTAAAGCACGATGATAAAGAGCGCGATAAAAAGAAATTTCGAACCCGATTTATCATTCTCGTATCTCATGCCTCAAGTATACCCCGGCAGGCGCAGCTTCGCGCACCGAGAGCACGCAGGGTATTATGTAAGATTGTCTGCCGCTGGCGCAGCGGATACACGTCCTGATTCTGCTCGTTGCGCTGCATCTATAAAGCTCTGTATGTCGCCACCGAGAACTGCATCGACATCGCGCACCTCATGCTCCGTGCGGTGGTCCTTGACCATTTGGTATGGGTGAAGCACGTACGAGCGGATCTGGCTCCCCCACTCGATCTTGGTCGAGGCACCCGTCGACAATCCCCGCTCTTCTTTTTGTGCGGACTCTTGCCGCAGCTGGAATAATTTGCCGCGCAACATTTCGAGCGCCTTTTCTTTGTTGGCCGCTTGGCTGCGCTCCGAAGTGACGTGCACGCGCAGGCCGGTCGGTGTATGGACCGCATGCACCGCAGTGTCGCGCTTGTTTACGTTTTGGCCGCCCGGGCCGCCCGAGCGCGTGAACGATACGTCCAGATCCGTTTCAGGAATATGCATCTCACCTTGATCTGGTACGCGCGGCAATACTTCGACGAGCGAAAAGCTCGTCTGGCGCTTGCCAGAAGCGTTGAAGGGAGACATGCGCACAAGTCGGTGCACTCCGGCTTCGTGCTTGAGGGCGCCGTATGCGCCACTCCCTGAGATCTCAAGTGAAATGCTGCGATAGCCGCCCATGGGGTTCTGATTTGAGGAAAGGAGCGCCCATCGCCATCCGCGACTCACGACATATTTCGTGTACATCTCGAAGAGGATGCGTGAAAAATCCTCCGCATCATCGCCTCCCGCGCCCGAAATGATGCTCATGATGGCGTCGCTCTTGTCGTAGGAACCACCGCCCGCGAGCTTCTGCTTAAGATCTTGATACTCCTTCAGTGTGGCTTGCGCTTTGTCCTTATCGACCCAAAAATCCGCCGCAGCCATTGCGGATTCTATGTCGGCTATTTTTTTCTCTATATCTTGCTTGTTCATATGTTCAAAGCGCAACGCCGTCTATTTAATTCCTCGGCGGCTCCAAAAAACGAGCACGCTCATTTTTTGGAGCCGCCTCGCGGGATCGAACCGCGGACCCCAGCTTTACGAAAGCTGTGCTCTACCAACTGAGCTAAGGCGGCTTAGCGTGCTCACAGTACTACATTGACTACCCTCAATCAACGAGGATTATCTCCCGACGTTTCAGTCGGGACCCCGACCTTGCGTCGGGGCTACGTACTGCGCCTGTTATTTCAATTCGCCGCACTCCACCCAGCAAAGTGAATGTTGAAGCCCGTTGAATCTTCTTCGGGCGTTGACCCGAAGTATGCTAGGAACGCGCTGTCGGGATGTTGCGCCGGAGTGCCGACACGGAATTGCCCCGCTACTGGTGCAATGACCGACGGTTGCTGCAAGTGCCAGTGTACTCCGTCTTCAGATGAGAGATAGTCGATCACCGACGAGCTCGTCGCCGAAGCCACGAGCAGTCGCTCCGCAAGCATTTGGTACATATTGATATTGGAGCGCCAGAGTACATCTACATTTGAATAGTACGGCGGTACGGAGGCCAGATTATCGAACACAAGCGCGGTGGGAGAAGTGCTCGAAATGCCGGAAGATCCGAGGTTGAACACACGTAAGACGCCATCTTGGGTGCTGTTGGCGAAGATCTCGACGTGGTCGATGTTCCACGTGGCCGAAGGCAGCCAGTAGCCAGAAATGAGGAGCTGCGGTTTGCTCCATACAATGCCGTCGTTTGCCCACGAAGTCGCATAATAAATGTTGTTGGAATTCGGGCTCGCGTCGGTATCTCCGGTCATATACATAATGTAGTAAGCGGCAGAGGCGGCGGTCGCGGGGTGGAGCACGATCGAGGGGTCATTCACCTGGTAGAGTCCTGTAGATACCGGATCGATCACCTTGCGCGTATTCACGCAGGCGGACTGCGGGTCGGCACAATCGGCAACAAAAATACTGTCATGAGGGAGGTCTGCCGAAGTTTGCCACCCGCCAAAGTACATCCGCAACGCCCCGTTAAACATGACCGGCTCCGGAGAGTAAATATCCATACCGCTGAGGATAGTCGTCTGCGCGGGGTTCGGCATCGAGGTGTACGTCGTCGGTGAAGATCCGCCGGAAAAAGCCGCGAGCAACGCGGCGAGCGGATCATACGAGATACTCGGGAGCGTGTATTTGTAGAGCACGCTGCAGTAAATGTCTTTGCTTATGTCTGTGCCGAGCGCTTGCAGTAGTGAACAATAAAAATCAGGACCCGCTGGGTTGGCGGTGAGGAGTCCGAGAATGGGTATGGAAACGACCGCGGAGTAAGCACTCGGCGCTCCGGTATCGGCTAGCGATGCGCGCGCGGGGAGGGCGTAGAGCGTGATGAGTGTCGTCGCGATGAGGAACACGCCAACGAATGGTAGCGCTAACGCGTTGTTTGATTCTCTTTCTCCCATGCGCTCAATCATACGTCACTTTTCCCGTGCTTGAAGCAGGCTGTTCACAGCCTGACCTGCGCTTTCATCTTGGAGTCTCTATTGTACTCGGTTAGAACCCATTTCGCCAAAAACTCTGGCTGACTTCGCACGCGCCGAGCGCGTGGTGGCTTTGACCCAAATAGTGCGCTCCGATCGCGTGGTGGCTTTCTG
>Ga0209726_10000827_pt1 | contig 54967 bp, 36 predicted proteins | sample Subgrocontami54m_FD_187453 | JGI IMG/M metagenome (GOLD analysis project Ga0209726, IMG submission 187453) | Subsurface groundwater microbial communities from S. Glens Falls, New York, USA - GMW46 contaminated, 5.4 m (SPAdes) (version 3) | ecosystem: Environmental > Aquatic > Deep subsurface >...
GAGGCGAGCCTCGCCCCTACTCGTCCCCGTTGTGTTCCGGATGCGTACGTTCATGACTGCTGACCCACGAGGCGAAAGCGTGGGGGATGGTCAGACCCCCTCCCCCCTTGTGGGCGAGGGTGGAGGGGCGCTCCCGACAACGCAAGCCCCAGGAGACTCGTCCCTGTTGGACCTCCCCTTCGATCAGTACTCCCGCCATATGCTCGTCCAGCGCGTCGCCGCCCACGTCCGAGCCGCGCTTCAGACCAGCCGGTTGCGTGTGCTGGACGTCGGCGGCTTCCCCGGATTGACGCCTCGCTTCTTGCCCGACGACCACGTCATCGTGACGGACATCGCCGCGGGCCAGGCTCCGGGTGTCTCCTACCTTCGAGCGGACGGCGCAGCGCTCCCGTTTCCCGACCATCAATTTGACCTCGTCGTCTCGCTCGACTCGCTGGAGCACGTGCCCGCCGAGCGGCGCGCGGCGTACGTGACCGAGCTGCTGCGCGCGAGCCGCGGGTACGCGCTCCTCGTCGCCCCGTTTGCGAGCGAGGAGACCGAGCTTTCCGAGCGGCTGCTGGCTGAGTTCGTGCGCGTCGTGAACCAGGAGGACCAGCCCCAGCTTCGGGAGCACCGCGACTACGGCCTGCCGCGGCTCGACGAGTGGGAGGGCTGGGTGCGCGCGCAGGGCCATGACTGTATCCCGATGTCGAGCGGGTTCGTGTACAACTGGCTGCCCATGATGCTTCTCAAGCACTACGTGATGTCGCTGCCCGCTGCTGAGGCACTCCACGCGGCGATCGACCGGTTCTACAACACGGTGCTGCAGCAGAGCGATGCCCGCGCACCTGGCTACCGCAAGGGGCTCGTCATCGCGTGCGGCGGGCCCGCCACGGCACTCCCCGCACTTGAGGAGGAGCTAGCGCAAGCCGGCGAGCCGGACCGCCTGCAAGTCGTCGAGCAGCTCGAACGGATCGGTTTGTTGCTCAAGCTGGCTGACCTGCACGTCAGCTCGCGGCGCGACGACCGCCTCCGCGACGAGATCGTCGCCAAGGAGCGCCACATCGCCAACCTCGAGGTGTTGCTCGAACAGGCCCGTACGGCGAGCGCCGCTGCCGAGGCGAGGGCGGGCGCGGTGCACGCCGAAGCGGATCAGCTTCGTGCCCACCTGGCTGCCTTGCGCGGCGGTCGGGTCATGCGGGTCATGGACGTCGTCTCACGCCTCGCAGGGCGCAGCCGGTGACGACACAGCTCCCCTTTGCCACCATCGTTATCCCGAACTACAACGGGACCGAGCATCTCGAGACGTGCCTCGCCAGCTTGCAACAGCTCCACTACTCGGGCGGATTCGAGACGATCATCGCGGATAACGCGAGCTCGGACGGGTCCGTGGAGCTCATCAAGCACCGCTTTCCTGATGTGAAGGTCGTCGAGCTCGAGGAGAACCTGGGTTTCGCCGCGGCGTGCAACCGCGGCGCCCGGGATGCGCAAGGCAGCATCGTCGCGTTCCTCAACAACGATATGCGCGTCGAGCCAACCTGGCTGACCGCGCTTGTCGAGCCGCTGCTCGCGGATCCGGACGTGGTCGCGACGAGCGCCCGCATCCTGAGCTGGGACGGCAAGGCGATCGATTTCGTCGGCGGCTCGGTCAACTTCTATGGCCATGGCTTTCAGCCCCAGCACGGCCGACCCGCGGCCGAGAGCGACGACCAGCGAAATCGACCAGTGCTCTTCGCCTGTGGCGGATCGATGGCGGCGCGCCGCGACGTGTTTCTTTCGAGCGGGGGATTCGACGAGGACTACTTCGCCTTTTTCGAGGACATCGATCTCGGCTGGCGCTTCTGGGTGCTCGGCTATCGCGTGCTCTTCGTGCCGGGCGCGGTTGCCTACCACAAGGGTCATGCGACGGGAAGCAAGCTGCCCGCCCACCAGATCCGCGTGCTCTATGAGCGCAACGCCCTCGCGAGCGTCATCAAGAACTACGACGACGCCAATCTGGCTCGCGTCCTGCCTGCGGCGCTTCTGCTGACCGCTGAGCGGGCTCTGGTTTATGGGCAAGTCGACCGCCGCGGGTACCGCGTTTGGGCCAAGGACGCCGAGACGACCGAATCGATCGAGCGTGTCGGCGTGAGTCACATCGTGGCGATGGCCGAGGTGGCAGAGCATGCCGAGGCGCTGTGGGCGAAGCGAGCAATTGTCCAGGCCCATCGACGCCGCGCGGACAGCGAGATCTTCGGCCTGCTCGAGGCGCCATTCGAGACGAACTGTCTGGACCTGGCGTACATGAGCACCCAGAAGAAGCTCCAGGGGGCCCTCGGCATAGAGGAGATCTTCGCCCGAACCAGCGCCGAGACTCGGGTGCTCATCATCAGCAACGACACCGTCAACGCGCGCATGGCGGGGCCCGGGATTCGTGCCTGGGAAATGGCCAACGTGCTTTCGCGGAGTCAGCCAGTAACGCTCGCGGTGCCGAACGAGGACCCGCCGCTGAGCGAGCATTTCACCGTCAGGAGCTATCGCTCCAAGTCTGGCGTGGGGCTTCGCGAGCTCGCCGCCGGGCACGAGGTTCTCATCGTGCAAGGGTTCGTCCTGCACCTCTTCCCGTTCCTGGCGGAGCTCGACAAGGTGCTGGTCGTCGACCTTTACGACCCCTTCACGCTCGAGAACCTGCACGTCTTCTCGCACGACGCGATGGACCAGCGGACGGCCGTCCATCAATCGCACCTCGACGTGTTGAACACGCAGCTCTGTGCGGGCGACTTCTTCCTCTGTGCGAGCGAGAAGCAGCGCGACTACTGGCTCGGCATGCTCGCCGCGAACAACCGCATCAACCCGCAGCTTTACGATGCGGATCCGACGCTGCGCCGCCTGATCGACGTTGTGCCCTTCGGCGTGCCGCCCGATCCCCCCGAGCACACGCGGCCGGTGCTGAAGGGCGCCTATCCGGGAATCGATGCCGACGACCGGGTGATCCTCTGGGGTGGCGGAATCTGGGAGTGGTTCGACCCCCTGACCCTCATCCACGCTGTGCACCGCATCCGCAAGACGCGACCCGAGATCAAGCTCTTCTTCATGGGCATCAAGCACCCAAACCCGCTCGTACCAGCGATGGCGATGACCGCGAAAGCTATCGCGCTTGCGAAGGAGCTGGACCTCGACGGCAAGGGGGTGTTCTTCAACGAGTGGGTGGCATACGACGACCGGCAGAATTACCTGCTCGAAGCGGACGTCGGACTGAGCCTCCACTTCGATCACCTGGAGACCCGCTACTCCTATCGCACTCGGGTCCTGGACTACATATGGGCGGGGCTGCCCGTGGTGTGCTCGCGCGGCGACGCGGTTGGTGAGCTCGTCGAGGCCCGGGGCCTCGGCCGAGTGGTCGACTACCAGGATGTCGATGGCCTCGTGGCGGCGCTGCTGGAGATCCTGGACGATCCGAAGGGCCGCGCCGCCCGCGCCGAGCGGTTCGGGGCGGTCGCCGATGAGCTGCGCTGGGATCGGGCGCTTGGATCGCTGGTGCGATTCTGTGCCGATCCCCACCGGGCACCCGATCGAGCCGCGCTGCTCGCGAGCATCGACTTCGGACCCGTCGAACAACGCTACGGGCGCTGGAGTCGGACCGCCTCCTCGCTGCTGCCGCCTGGCCCACCACCCACGCCAGTCTGGCGGCTCCCGCTGCGCGCCTTCACCTACCTCCGGATGGGCGGCTTGTCCCGACTCTGGCGCGAGGCTCGGTCCTACCTTCGCTGGCGCCAGCTCCGCGCCGAGGATCAGCGGCTGAGGGGCGAGTGACTCGGCTCGCGGTCCTCGCCGCGCTCGTCCCGCTGCTGGCGGTGCTGGGGCTTGGAACCGTTGAGCGCACCGCCGCTCCCTGGCGCGGCACCGAGCTCATCGGCCCGATCTACGGCACCCACGTCGTCACCCAGCCCTTCACGCCGGCGGGGCCAGTGCTAACGGCGATCGACGTCCGACTGGCGACGTACGCTCGCCGCAACGACGGGGTGGTAACGCTGCGGCTCCGACGATTCGGAGGGGCCGAGGACCTGCGCACAGCGAGTGTCCCAGCAGCCGAGCTCCGGGATAGCACGGTCCAGCGGTTTCGGTTCCCGCCCGTTCAGCTCAGCGAGCTGGGGGCTGTCGGCGATTGGACCGGCGCCCCACCCCCGCTGGAATTCCGAGTCGAGAGCTCCGCGCCGGATGAGGGGAACGCGGTCGCAATCTCGGGTCGACAAGACCCCGATCGCATGATCCTGGTCGACTCCGCGGCCGGTCCGAATCCAGGTGTTGCGACGCTCGATGGGATTCGACAGAACAAGAACGTGGCTTTTGCAATGGTGACCCAGCAGTCCGGTCCCGAGGTGGGGGCAGCCGCGATCGTGCGGCTCACCGCAGGAGGAGTGCTTCCGATCCTTGGGGTGCTTGTCCTCGTGCTCCCGGGGCTCCTACTCGCGCGACTTCTGCTGGGGGGGAATGCCAGCGCGATTGCGGTGCTTGCAGCGACACCGGCGTTCGCGCTCGCCGCGATCTCGGTGGTCACCCTGTGGACCGGGATGCTCGGCGCGCCGGCGGGTCCCCTGATTCCAGCCGTCATGACGCTCGCCAGCTTGGCAGGGCTCTTGGCGTTAGGGGCGGCCAACCGTCGCGATCCGCGTCGCGGCGGTTGGCGGATGGGCTCGCAGGCGGAGTGGTGCGCTGCCGCGCTTGCGCTGGGTGCCGTGGGTCTTGGATTGGCAATGCGCGCTGTGGCGTTGGATGATCTGGCGACTCCGCCCGGCGCGGATTCCTATCACCATGCCATGATCACGCAGCTCATCATCGATCATGGTGGCGTGCCGGCCAGCTACGCTCCGTACGCGCCGATAGACTCGTATGCGTATCACTTTGGATTCCACGCGGCTGCCGCGTGGCTAGGGACGCTGCTCGGCTGGAGCGGGCCCGAGGCAGTCGCCATGGTCGGGCCGCTCCTGAATTGCCTGGCGGCCCTGTCGATCTTCGGGTTCGTACTCCAGGCCAGGCTCGGACCCGTCGCGGCGGCCGTCGCCGCGGTCGTAACCGCGTTGGTGAGTCCGTTTCCGACGTGGTTTCTGGACGTGGGTCGCTACCCACAGGAGGCCGCGCTCACGGTGTTTCCGATCAGCGCGGCGTTTGTGCTGGGGTACGCCGACCGCCGTGCCTACAAGGTTGCGGCGACGGCCTCGAGCGGAAAGGACGCGACCGATCCGGGGGTTTCCCGCGGTGCGCGCCGGGAACTCCTCCGCCCAATCGCTGGTGGAGCGCTCCTCGCGGCGGGGCTCTTTCTCTGTCACTATCGAATCGCGTTGATGCTCCTGGTCTTGGTCGGCGTCCATCTCCTGTGGACATTGCTCACCGTCCGCGGGCGGGAGGCTGGCCCTGTCGGTTGCGAGATCGCCCGCTGCCTGGGAATCGTCTTCGGAGCGGCGCTCCTGGTCTCACCATGGACCGTTCGATTGGCGCAGGCGTTCACGCTCGGCATTCGGGGGAGCGAGGGACGTTATGCGCCCGACTACTACAACCTGGAGCGGCTCGGCACGGCGCTTAGCCACCCTGCGCTGGTGCCGCTAGGTATTGTGGCGGGGGTTGGAGTGGCGATTGCGATCGCCTCACGGGTGCGGCTCGTAGGCCTGCTGGCGCTGTGGGGCGCGCTGCTGATTGCGAGCTCGAACCCGCGGTGGCTGCCGGTGCCGGGGGCAGGGGCACTGGATAGCGTGACGGTCGTCAGCTCGCTGTATGTCGTGGTGGCAATCGCGGTCGGGTACCTGGCACAGCGAGTCTGGGACCTGTTTGGTGGACCTTTCCGTCCGCCCCACCCCTTCCCCCCTCGGGCGGAGGGAGCCCCTGGTGGTGCCGTCGATCGCCCTGCGCAGGAAAGCCTCGAAACGACGGGGCTGGGGCCGGTTCGTGGAGTGAGCACGTCCATCGAATTGGCTCCACCGGCGAGCTGGCACCCGAGCTGGGCCCAGATCTTGGTGCGCCTCACTCTGCTGGCTGGGATTTCATGGCTGGCTGCCTGGGGGGCGTTGCGGCTCCCGACGCTGGTGCGACCGGAGCAGTCGCTCGCGGCAGCAGGTGATCTACAGGCCGCTCGTTGGATCGATGCGACGTTGCCAAAGGATGCGCGGTTCCTGGTCAATGCCTCGGTGGTGAATTGGGAGCCGGACTTCGTCGAGCCGACGGACGGCGGCTCGTGGCTTCCGCTGCTCGCCCACCGCGCGACGACACTCCTCCCACTGGTTTACGCCGGCGAGCGAGGCGTCGCGCCGGCGGACATCGACCGAATGGAGCGGATCGCGCGCGCGGCGCGGGCTGACGTGACGGCACCGGCGACGATCGAGCTGCTAAGGGAGTCCGGAGTGAACTTTGTCTACCTGGGCGTGTACGGTGGTCCCATCGACGAGTTCAAGCTCGCGGCGAGCCCCGCCTTTCGGCGCGTCTATGCCGGCTATGGGGTATCAATCTACGAGCTACAGAGGAGCTACAGCACGTGATCGCGTCCGTCGCCGAGTCGCTCCGCTACCGGGGCCTTCTGCGCAACCTGCTCGCCCGGGACCTGGCAGTCCGCTACAAGAACTCGATCCTTGGGTTCGCTTGGACCCTCTTGAACCCCCTGCTGCTGATGATCGTATTCACGATCGTCTTCCAGGTGCTGCTTCCGTCGGATATTCCGAACTTCGCAGTGTTCGTTCTGATCGGGATTCTCTCCTGGAACTTCTGCGTCGGCGCCATCGTCGCGAGCATCCACAGCATCGTCGGAAATGGCGATCTGGTGCGGAAGGTCTATTTCCCGCGCGAGATGCTGCCGCTCTCGGCCGTGCTGGCCAGCCTGGTCCATTTCCTGCTCGCCTTTACGCTCGTTTTCCTCGCCCTGCCAATTGCGGGGATTCCGCTGACGCCGCTTGTCCTGTGGCTGCCGGTCGCGATCCTCTTCCAGACTGCATTCGTGGCGGGGCTGGGGTTGATCCTTGCCGCCGTCAACGTCTTCTTCCGCGATACCGAGGCGATCGTGGACGTGGCGATCATCGCCTGGTTCTTCCTTACGCCGATCTTCTACCGGCTCGAGGTGTTGTGGGACAAGACGATCGGACCGTTCAACGCCGGCTGGCTCATGCACGTGTTGAACCCGATGGCATCGTTCATCTCCACCTATCGCCTCGTGCTGATCGAGCGCGCGCCGCCGGACCCGGCCTTCCTCGCCCGCACGTTCGGCACATCACTCGTCATCCTCGTGATCGGCTACGTCCTGTTCAAACGTCTCGAGCCCCGGTTTGGCGAGGAGTTGTGAGCCAGACCGCCCACATCGCGCAGCCGGACGCACCCGCGACAACCGCAAGCCGAAGCATCGACCTGGTATCCGTAATGACTGCTACGGGGATCGCGGTGCTCGCCCTCGCGGTTAGGCTCCGCGATATCGGCCGCGAGAGCATGTGGCTCGACGAGGCTGGCCGCATCGCAATCGCCCAGCTTCCCTTCGGTCAAATCGCGCATGGGGTGGCGGCGATCGAGCTCTCCCCGCCCCTCTACCACTACCTGCTCGCGGCCTGGATGCAGCTCTTTGGGACCTCCGACGTCGCGATCCGGACCTTCTCGGCGATGCTCGTCATTCCATCGGTTGCGCTGGCGTGGCGGCTTGGCCGGGTGGTCGGCGGCGCCAGCGGCGCAGCGCTGACCGCGCTACTGGTCGCGCTCAGCCCGTTCGCGATCCATTACGGCCAGGAAGCGGCGATGTATGGGCTGCTGCTGCCGCTCGCGCTTGCTACCCTCCTGGCCGCCATTGGCGTGCTTGACGGCAGTCGAGACACGCGCGCGCGCTGGCTGGTCGCCTACGTCGTGTTTGGCACGCTCGCCCTCTACACCCACTATTACGCGGTCCTTCTGCTCGGAACGATCGGCCTCGCCGCCGTGGTCCATGCTGGCCGCCTGCGCGCCTGGCACGGCGTCGTCGCGTGGATCGGGGCGCATGTGGTCATCGGACTCGCGTTTCTGCCCTGGGCGCCCGTGGCGCTGGAGCAGGTCAGGCTCGCGGCATCCGTCGAGGACTGGATCGGGGTTGCGCCGGTGGACGCCGCTAACCAGTGGGCTGCCGCCCTCCTCGCCGACGGCGCACCCGCTGCCCAGACTGGGGGTGCGCTGGCCTTGGCCGTTGTGGGAGTCGCGCTCGGCTCCTGGCGCCTGCGCAAGCGCCTCGTGCTATGCGCGCTTCTGACGGCGCTCGTGCTATTGCCGCTCGCGCTTGCCATTGCGCTGGCGGGCCCCGTGCACGCCTTCCGCCCGCGCGGATTCATTGCTGTTGCCCCTGCCCTCTGGCTCCTTCTCGCGGTGGCCCTGGCGCCCGGCCGCGGCGGGGGCTGGGAGCCTTTGGCCTGGCTCTTGTCCGGGGTCATGCTTGGAGCGACGCCGGGACGATGGAGAGTATGGGATCCAGCTTCCCGGCTGCTCATGGGCCTCGCGGTCGCGCATGTCACGGTTGTTGGTTTGACGCACCACTGGCAGGAGCGAAAAGAGGATTGGCGCGGTGCCGCTGGCCTCGTGAGCGCCCGCGCGGACGCGGCGGATCCGATCATCTTCGTCCATTTCGCCAGTGAGCTCGCCTTCGACCGCTATTTCAGGGGACCGCAGCGGCGTATCGGTTTGCCCCAATCCTTCATCTGGGACGAGGGTTACCGCGCGCCCTACCGCGTTACGGCGGACGACGTTCAGCGGCGGCTCCCGCCCGTGCTCGACGGCAAGCGCCAGGCCTGGCTCGTACTCTCACACGATGCGGGGCGCGGCGGCGACGTCGTCATGCGCTACTTGGAAGCGTGGAGCGATGGTGGGGATAGCCGATTCGACGTGCCGCTCGTGGGCGTGCGAGTCATCAGCTACACGCGCCCCGATGCCGCTCGCAGCTAGCCCTGCGACGCCGTAGCCGGGCGGGCGATCGCGAAGATGTCGTTGCAGGCGATAAGCCGCAGCGGAGTCCGCAAGGCCATCTGGGCGAGCGCACGCACCGGCTTCTTCCGGAGCAGCCGATAAGCCGGGCCGCGGACATCTGGGAAGGCGTCGGATTTGGGTTGCCAGCGCGCCTGCTCGATCGTGAGGTTTTCGAGCCAGACCCTGGCATGGAGTCCTGCATCGTGAAGCGTGCGGCTCAACCCCACGATGTCCTGTTCGTTGACGTGGACGTCGTGCTCGTAGTCGGTCCGCGGATCGCGAGGCAGCGAAGGGCGCAGGACCCGCAGCAGCGGATAGCCGATGTTCAGGGCCCAGCGATTCGGCAGTGTGTGGATAACAGCGAAGCCATCGGGCGCCAGCACCCGACAGACCTCGCGCATCGTGGCCTCGAGCTGCCACTGGTAGAGATGCTCGACGACGTCCAGCATCAGCACCCGATCGAAAGCGCCATCGGCGAAGGGCAGGGCGGTGGCGTCCGCCATCGCGAGTTGGACGTCGAGCTCACCCTCGCCTTCCGCTGTCGGTCCGCGGACGAGCGACGCTGCCTCGCGGGTCAGATCAAGGCAGTCTGCCGAATAGTCCAGTGCGACGACGCGGGCGTCGCGCAACGCGGCGTGTACGGCGGTCTCGCCGCGGCCACAGCCGAGATCCAAGACCCGACAGCCCGAGTAAAGCGCCGCCAGGTCGAGCGCGTGGGCGAGGCGAGGCCGGAGCCGCTCGCCGGCGCTGGCGACAAAGTCACGGTAATCGGGGCCTGCGAAGCGGACGACCGTCGATGCCGAATAAGCGCTCGAGGGGACGGCCTGCGGTCGGTTGGCGTGCTGGCTCATCGGCGGCGCGCCCGCACGAGGAAGCCGGTCCCCAGCGGCAACCGGCCTTCAACGCAGCGGTCCAATGAAAAGAGCGCCCCGAACGCCGCCACGGCGGGCGCCGATCGCGCAGCTCGGGCCACGAGGTGCCCCTCGCCCTGCTTTGCGGCTGTGGCCAGGCCCGGGCGCTGCACAAATCGCTCGTAGAGGGTCATAAACGGGAATCCCCAGCGGGACAGGAGCTCGATCTCGAACCCCGCGTCCTCCAGGATTGTGCGGAGCCCCGACTCGTCATAACGGCGCTCGTGCCCGGCCCATTGGTCGAGCCAATCGAAGCGTTCTGGATCTGCCGGTACGCTGAGGGCAAGCACGCCGCCGGACCGAAGGGCGTGGGCGATGGCCCGCACAGCTCCACGGTCGTCCGCCAGGTGCTCGAGAACCTCGCCGCAGATAGCGCCGTCGTAGGCGCCAGCGGGAAGCTCGACCGTGCCGAACTCGGCCTGAAATACCTCGGCGCGGTGGGCGAGGCCGGCGCGATCCAGGCGGGCGCGGACGTGCGCCACGAACTCCGCCGAGCCGTCGACGGCCGTCACGCGATAGCCGTGTCGGGCCAGGAGCTCGGTCACGGTGCCGGCGCCGCAGCCGGCGTCCAGGATATGGCCGCGTGCGACGGCGCTCGTCAGCAGGGCGACGAGGCGCCGCACGCGATACGTGTGGCGCGGCCCGAGTAGCTCGGGCATCGCGCCCCATTGCATGGGAGACAGCTCCGATTGCTTGGCGTGGGGGCTGGCGGTCATCGGGCTCCTCGCATGCGCATGCCCCAAACTATAGCCCAGGGTCGCCATACGATTGCGTCACGACTTGCCATAATCGGACCGGGCTGACGGGAGCCCATGCCTACAATGGCCGGCAGCGTCAACTCCGGAGGTAGCTCTGGGACGTCCGAAGCCACGGCCACCGGTCCGTCTGGCGGGGACCGTGCTGATCCGATGGCTGGGCGTGATCGGGCTTCTCTTGAGCGTCCTTGGCGTCCCAGCGCAGGCCATTGGCGATGAGCCTCCCCGGACTCGGGTGGTCGAATGGCGGCCCAACCTCGATCGAATCTTCGACCCGACGGCAGCCCCGGAGACCCTCCGGAGCGACGAACCGCTCGAGGCCGTGGGCGTCCTGTGGTCTGGCTCGCTGCCCGACCTTCAGCTCCGCTACGAGGCAGCGGGCGGTTGGAGCGATTGGCGCGAAGTCGACGCGACCGACGGCTGGTCCGCCCGCACCGGCGAGGGCGCGAGTGCTCTGGCAAGCGTGTACGGTGCCCGGGCGATCCAGCTTCGAGCCGAGCGGCAGCCCCGCATCACCCCGCCGCGAACCCTGCGCATCGTCGGGATCGATAGCGCGTCGCCGCCCGCGGTGACCGACATCCTGCAGGCCGCGCAGGTCCGCCCCCCGCCGTCGCCGGTCCCCACTCGGCCAGTGCCGGGTGGCTTGCCAACGCCAACCCGGCCACCTGCATCCCCAGCCCCGGCCACCCAGACCGGCGCCCCGCGAATCTTCACGCGCGCTGAGTGGGGTGCTGACCCGCAGTACATGACCTGGCCCGCGTCGCGCGTGCCGGTGCGGAAATTTGCTATCCATCACACGGCATCGAGCGATGGTGGATCGGATCCCGCCGCCTCAATCCGCGCCATCTACTACTACCACGCGGTGACGCTCGGTTGGGGAGATATTGGCTACAACTACATCGTCGATCGCGCGGGAAACATCTATGAGGGCCGCGCGGGTGGCGTGAACACGGTCGGCGCCCACGTCGAGAATGCAAACGAGGGAGTCGACGGCATCTCCCTTCTCGGCACGTATCAGGACGTGAGGCCGTCGGATGCGATGATCGCCTCGGTCGTCTCGCTCATCGCCTGGCGGGCCCGTGGCCAGGGGATCGATCCTCAGGGCTCCAGCTCGATCGTCGGCCGCACGCTCCCCAATATCCTGGCTCACCGCGACCTGATGTCCACCGACTGCCCGGGGGACCTGGCCTACGCCCTGCTGCCAACAATTCGGCAACAGGTGGCTTACGCGCTCGGCGTCCGGCCCCCCACCGCGACCGTGCGTGTGATGAGTGCCCGGCTGAGTCCCACAACGGTCGGCGCGGGTGGCGAGGTCAACGTGGAGCTGACGATCGCCAACGCCGGGACTGACGCGCTCACCAGCCAGGGGCCCGATCCCGGCACGACCTACACCGACACGGACAGTTTCCGCACTCTGGGGCAACCGGAGCAGGTCGGGCGTGTCCGCATGGCTGTCGACATCGAGGGGGCAGGCGACCCCGATCATCGGTACCGGTGGGGCATCGGGGGTGACCTCGCGCCTGGCGGCACGCGCACGGTGCAGGGCACGATTCGGTTCGACCGCCCGGGCTCCTATTCGCTTGCGCTCGGCATCGTCCAGGAGGGGGTCTCCTGGATGCAGGACGGGCTAGCCCGAACCACCGTCACGGTCTATCCGGCGGCGGCGGCGAGCTATCGGGCCACGAGCGTGCCCGCGACCGAGCTCCACTTTCCGCTCGTCATGTTGCGCCAGCACGGGTGGACGACGCGCCTGCATCTGACCAACACAACCGACCGCGCCGGGATCGGCTCGCTGACCACGCTCGACTCAACTGGCCGCGCGCTGGCGCGAACACCGCTCTTCTTCGCACCACGAGGCTCAACCCGCCAAACGGTCGACCTTGGCGATAGCGATTCCGCGACCGTCGCCGCCGCGGTTGTGACGGCGGATGTGCCGCTCGCCGGGGTGGCGTTTCATGAACAGTCAGACGGCGATTGGATGGCAGTGGAGCCCGTCGTCAACGGATCACCGCGGCTCAACATCCCGCTCGCCGCCCGTAACTACCATGGCTTGACGTCCGGCGTGCAGGTCCAGAACCTCGGCGAGACGCCGACGACGATTAGCATCACGTACCTCGCTGGCACGGGTGCGACGTGGACGGATTCCACGCGCGTGGCGCCAATGGGGTTCGTGACCTTCTACGCGCCCGGCCATCGGACGCTGCCTGATGGCTTTGTCGGCTCGGCGATCGTCGAGAGCGAAGACCGGCAGCCGCTCGCGGCTCAGGTTAACCTCGTGGACGCCGATGGCGCGGCCATGGCCTACCCGGCTGACGATGCGCCGAGTGCCGAGGCGGTCGCGCCGCTGCTCTTCCGCAACCGCAACGGGTGGCGTTCCGGGCTGCAGATTCAGAACACCGCGGGGACCACGGCGAACGTCATCGCTCGCTACGTGCCCTCTAACCGCACGGGTGGGCCGTGGGAGCGCGAGGGCGATGTATCCGGCGCACTTGGGGCGACGTTCTACCTACCGGCGGATCCGCAGCTTCCCGACGACCTGGTCGTTTCGGCGGACGTCCGGGCGACTGGCGGTCAGCCGCTGGCCTTGCTGGCGAATAGCGTCAACGATCGGCTGCACGTCGGAACGGCGGTTGGTGGTCTCACCGAGACGAGCTCAGTCATTACCGTACCGCTGCTGACCAACGGCGTCGAGGCGCGGCGGACCGGGGTGCAGGTGCAGAACTTTGTGGCCCAGGCGGCACCGGTTGTGGTCTCGATCTACGACGACCGCGGGACGCGGGTCATGCAATTCGACGACAGCATCCCCGCGCGCGGCGCCAAAACGTTCTACGCTCCTGCGATTACGGGATTGGCCGCGGGATCGACGGGCTCGCTCGTCGTCGTAGGACGCGCCGATGCGCGCCTCGCAGCCGTCGTCAACGAGGTCCGCTGAGCTCCAGGATGGTTCTGGCGAGCGCTGCGACAACCTGCGCGGGCGCAAAGTGCTGTTCGTAGGCGCGGCGGCCGCGGCGGGCCAACCCGGACCGCAACGCGGCGTCGTCTCGAAGGTGGATGAGGGCCTCGGCCAGAGCGCGGCCGTCGCCAGGCGCGCAGACCAGCACCGGCGGCTCGTCGGCCGGTGCGCCCGCGAGGAGCTCTTCTCGTACGGCCGGTGTATCCCCCGTCACGACCGGTCGGGCACATGCAAGGGCCAGATAGAGCTTGGCAGGAACGACATCAAGCGTCTTGGGTCGATTGGCGAAAATACCAAGACACACGTCTGCCGATGCCACGTACTGTGCGATGAGCTCAGACTCGGGCATCCAGGCGCGCCGCACGGAGACGTGGTCGAGACCCTCCGCCGCCACCCTGCGCCCGACACTCTCTGCGTCCTGCCCATCGCCGACGAGCTCGAAGTGGATTCCCGCGGCCGGGCCGAGATGCCGCGCTGCGTCGAGGATCACGGGAACGCCGTGCAGCGGGATAAAACCGCCGAAATAGAGGACGCGCAACGGTTCCGATGTCTTGACGGTCGAAGAGTCTACGCCCGCTGGAGCTTCACCTGAGCAGGGCATCGCGCTGCCATCCGAGGAAACGTGCTCAAGGCCCGGATCGAATGCGCCCACCGGGGCCAGCACGACTTTGTCCATCGAGAGGCCGTATTCGCTGGCGAAGCGGCGGGCGTGGACGGCCGTATCGACGATGACCCGGTCGGCGCGACGAAACGCCAGGCGATCGATGGTCCCGGCGACCAAGCGGACGCGCGAACGAGCACCGCCGATGCCGCGATCAGCGAGCGTTTCGTCGAGCGCGATGAAAGCGTCGAGGATGATCGGGATGCGCGGGCGCATGCTCCGCAGCAACAGGGCATCGAGCTGGCCCGGGTAGCCCGCGATCAGCACATCGGGCGGCGGCTGGAGGGCGCTGAGGCGCTGGACAAGCCGCGCGTAGCTGCGCAGCAGGCGCGCCGCCAGCCCGGGGTTCGCGATTCCTCCTCGGGCAGCGGCAACGCGATCCTCCGTTGAGCCCCATGCCGGCTCGACACACTGCACCACCGAAAAGCCATGCTGGCGCAGCCCTTCGGCCAGCACGGCGACTCGGCCAAAGCGCGGATCGTGGGTTCCGACGAAGGCGACGTTCGGCACTCGGTGAGTAATGGCTCGCTCCCACCCGCGCCCGCTGGGCGAGGCGGCGCTTCGATATCCGGCACCTGGTCGGCTATAGCGAAGGATACTCGCTGTTCTTCAGGCTGCTGTCCGAGATCTCTACGAGCCCGCTGCCGTCGACCCCCATGCGGTAAACACCCCAGCGTGCCTTGCCAAGGGGCTCGTAGCGGTGAAAGTAGAAGGTCCTGCCATCTGCTGACCAGCGAGGCACGCTGTTGATCTCCCGGTCGTTCGTTACGTTGCGTGGGTTGGCGCCATCCTGATTCATCACGAAGATGTTCCAGGCACCGACGCCCGGCTTGTATGCGTTCGGCTCCGTCTCCGCGATCCACGCGATGCGCTGACCATCCGGCGAGAAATACGGGTCGTGATCGCGAATGCTATTGCTCGTAAGCTGCTTCGCATCCCCGCCGTCCGCTGAAACGGTGAAGACCTCGTAGTCCTTTTCGAAGCAGATCGACCCAGCACAACCGACAAAGGCGATCGTCTGACCGTCCGGTGACCAGCTTGGGTCCAAATTCATGCCAGGACGCTTCGTAATCTGCTGAGGAGCCTGGCCCTCATCGTCTGTGATGAAAATGTGCGTGTTGCGCTTGGGCCCGCCGAACATGACGATCCGGCGGCCGTCCGGTGACCAATCTGCATGGCCCTGAAGCTCCCACCCATCGGTCCGCAGGGGGCGCAGGAGGCGCTGATCCGAGCCGTCTGCGTTCATGACCCAGAGACTGGTCTGGCTGTAATCCTGTCCCGGTGCGCCGACCGGCGTGCGGTAGAACAGAATGCGGCGCCGGTCGGGGGAAATGCGGGCCCACCAGCTATCAAAAGAGAGGTCCAGCGTGAGGCGCTGGACGCCGCTGCCGTCGGTCCGCATCAGGTAAATCTCCTGGTTCCCCGTGCGGTCGGCGCTGAATACGACGGTATCGGTGGCCAGCGGCGGGACGGCGAAGGTACGTGCTCGGGCTTCCTCCAGCCCGAGCGAGCTGGCGCCCGGGTGAGCAGGAGGTTGCTCCGTGTTACTAAATGTGCAACGTCCTAGTGCGAGGCCGAAGAGGAATGCCGCGACGATAAAAAGGGCCCGTGGGGCTCGCGAGCGGCCGATCAGCGCGGTACTCCGTGAGCGAGTTCACATTGACAGTGCATATTGGCCATGTTACCATCTGCCATACGAGACCAGCCTATGTGGTATCAGCGTTGTAACAAGGAATTGTAACAATCGTCAGATTACCGCCTGGGACGGCGACCACCACTTCCGTCCACACCATTGCCGCTGGGGGCGAAGTGACCCAACTTGCGCCAGCGCTCAATAGGCCGCTGGAGTTTCGAGCCGTCTGCTCTGGTCATACCGTTGTGAAACCCCATCCTTTCTATCGGTAGGCTTCCCCTTTGGCCACTCACCTTACCTATGGCAACAACCCACAGCCCGTAATCGCCCCTTCTCGCGCCGCTACTAACCGAGCTGCGGTTCAGCCCGGTCACTTGGCGCCCGGTCTGGAGACGCCCATCACGCTCAAGCCGGCGCATCCGCTGTACCTGATCGGCAAGCGGGTGACCGACATCAGTGTGGCAGCCATCGCGACGGTGATCTTTGCGCCAGTCATCGCGATCATCGCGCTTCTCATCCGGCTCGATTCGCCTGGGCCTGCCATCTTCCGGCAGCAGCGGGTTGGCCATGGTGGCCGAACTTTCACGTTCTACAAATTTCGCACCATGTACGCGGACGCGAAAGAGCGGTTTCCCGAGCTGTATGACTATCGCTACAGCACCGAGCAATGGAACACGCTGTTCTACAAGTTGCCGGAAGATCCGCGGATGACGCGCTTCGGCCGCATCGTTCGCAAGACCACGCTCGACGAGCTTCCGAATCTGTTCAACGTCCTCAAGGGTGACATGAGTCTCGTTGGGCCGCGACCTGAGCTCCCGGACTACGTCGAGTACTACACGCCGGCGCAGCTCGCGAAGTTCAGCGTCCGGGCCGGCGTCACGGGGTTGGCACAGTCCAGTGGGCGCGGGACATTGCCCGTTCAGGACCAGATCGCGGCTGATCTTGAGTACGTGGCCCGCAGCTCGTTCTGGTTCGACGTCAAGATCCTGGCCCGCACCGTTGCTATGGTGGTTCGTGGCGTCGGAGCGTTCTAACGTGCCTGGGCCGCCCGACCTGTCGGTTGCGATCGTCAGCTACAACACCCGTGAGCTGCTGTCCCGCTGCCTGGCCTCACTCCGCGATGCCGTCGGCTCATGCAGCTACGAAGTAATCGTCGCAGACAACGCCTCTTCTGACGGTAGCGTCGCGATGCTTTGTGCCGACTGGCCGAACGTTGCAGTCATCGAGATGGGAGGCAACACTGGCTTTGGCCGGGCAAATAATGCTGCCATGGCCCAGGCATCTGGGCGCTACATCCTCCTATTGAACAGCGACACCGAGGCATTTCCAGGCTCAATCGAGGGGCTCATTCATTTCATGGATGAGCATCCCGAGGCAGGGGTTGCAGCGCCGAAACTCCTCAACGCCGACCTTACGGATCAGGGCACTGCGCGGGCATTTCCGACGGCGGCCGCGGTTCTCTTTGGGCGTAAGGCGCTGCTTACCAAGCTGTTTCCCGGCAATCCCTGGGCTCGGCGCTACATGCTCCAGAACCGCCAGTCGGATACCGAGCCATTTCCGGTCGACTGGGTCTCCGGTGCTTGCATGATGGTGCCGCGCACGGTCATCGACGAAGTTGGCAGCCTGGACGAGCGCTTCTTCATGCACTGGGAAGACGCCGACTGGTGTCGCCGAATCGGCCAGGCCGGGTACTGCGTCTACTGCGTTCCGACCGCCCGCGTCGTCCACCTGGAAGGCCAGAGCGAGCGCTCGTTCGGTGGCCTGGCGCGGCCCAGGCGTGTGGGTCGCCCGGCAAAGCTGGTTTGGATCTTCCACCAGAGCGCCTACTATTACTTCACCAAGCACCACGCCCGGCAGCGGTGGAATCCGATCCGCCTCATCGCGGGCGTTGGATTGATGTCGAGAGCTGCCGCAATCATCGTCGCGAATGCGGTGGCAAACCGGCTTCGCTCACATCTCGCGGCGCCGATCAGCCGGCTTCACCAACAACCGAGGTAAGAAATCATGGAACTCACCCCCGGCCTCCGGCTCCTGCGCCGTTGGTGGCCGCTAGTCGCCGTGGTGGCCGTGCTGGCCGCCGGGCTCGCCTTCGCCGCCTCGTATCTTGTGACTCCGACCTACTCGTCCGCCACGCGTGTCCTCGTGCGCGCCCGCGACGCCCGGTTCCTCTCGTCGACGGGCGAGGATGTGGCGAGTCGGCCCGGCGTCATCGATACCGTCCAGCCGAAGTCGCTCAACCAGACCTTGGCAGGTCTGGCGACGAGTCGGGCAATAGCCGAGCAGGTGGTGACAGAGCTTGAGCTCGATAAGCCGAAGCCCACCGACTCGGGGCTTGTCGGTCAGCTTCGCTCGACGTTCAAGAATGGCTACCAGGTGGTTCTCGCCTACCTGCAGTACGGATATTACGCCGAGCCGGCTCCCTTCGAGGGGGCCGTCGAGCGATTGCGTAAGAGCATTATCGCGGCGCCGATCAAGGACTCCTATCTTCTCGAGATCAAGGTCCAGTCGGATGATCCCGACCGGGCCGCCGCGACTGCCGAAGCCGTGACGCGCGCCTTTGTCCGCCAGTCGGCCGAAGAGTTCCAGCGCAATGCCACGAATTACCGTGCAATCCTGTCCGAAGAAGTCAACCGAGCCCGCGCCGAAGTCGAAGAGTCCGAGGCGGCGCTCAAGCGCTACAAGGAACAGAACGGCGTCACGGACATTGCCGAGGCGACGCGACTCAGCGCTACGGATGAAGACACACTACGCCAGCAGCTCCGCGATGCCGAGGCCGACCTGAATAGCGTCCGAGCTCGCCACGCTTCGCTCGCGGCGACACTCGCATCGACCAGTCCGACCGAGCGCTCGACGACCAGTGCTTCCGGCCAAAACACAACGTCGACGGCGAGCACTGCCGAAGCCGGGCGTGCCGCGACGACGACGCAGAATGAGACGACGATCGGCAGTAGCGAAAACCGGGACACGGTGTCGCCGAATCGCGTCTACCAGGACGTGCAGCGCGAGGCGGCGACAGTCGCGGCGCAGGTAGCGGGTCTTGAGGCCAAGCGCACGGCCATCGCCGCTGCAATTGCTGACCGGGCGAAGAACACGGCTCAGCTCGCCGAGCACGCCGCGCGGATCAATGCGCTCGAGCTTCAGCGGACGAACGCGCATTCGACATTTAGCGCAATCCGTGCGAGCTACGAGACTGCGATCGTGAATGACGCTCGCGGGGCGCAGGAAGTCTCGCAGATCGACACTGCGAATCGGCCCGTTTACCCGGATCGGCCGCTCCGCTACCTGTTCGCGGTCCTCGGTCTGCTCTGCGGCCTTGCCAGCGGCATGGGGCTTGCCTACGTCTTCGACCGCTGGTCGCCCGCTTGGTCGATCACCACGCGACGTGTCACGATCGCCCCGCGAGTGCCCGCGCCCGCCGCGGTCTGGAACGAGCAGTCGCAGAACGGCCCGTCGTTGACGCCGGCTCCCGCGACTGTTTCCGGCCCGCGACCGACGCGGAGGTACGAGATTTGACGGCTGTCCCGGACAGCGGGACCCGCGCCGCCCAGCGCGTCGCGCTGAGCGCGGTCGCGCTGGTCGGTGCGCGCGCCGTCCAGTTCATCCTCAGCATGGTCGTAACGGTGGCGCTGGTGCGCCACTTCGGCCCGAGCGATTACGGCGACTATATCTTCGTCGTAAGTCTGACAGGGGCCCTTGTTCTCTTCTCCGACTTCGGACTCATGAAGGTCGCGGTTGGGGAGATCACGCGGGAACCCGAGGCGGAGCCCGCGATTCTGGGCACGGTTATGCTGGCGAGGCTCGCCATCGCGGCCGTCATCGCGCTTGGCGCACAGCTTTTCCTGGCAACCATCGGGACCCGGGAGACGGTCCGCGTCGCCGTCGCAATCGCTTCGGCGTGGTTTGCAAGCGAGGCGCTGCTCACAACGCTCGCGCTGTTCCAGGTGCGACTCGCGATGCAGTTCGAGGCGCTGACCAGTTTGATCTCGAACCTCGCCCAGGTCATCGGCGCGCTGTGGCTTATCCAGCACGGTGGCACCGTCCACCAGATTGTCGCGCTGCCGGCGCTCGGCAGTCTCCTCGCAGCCGCGACTGCGGCTGGCATCGCCCGCGCCCGCTATCACGCAAGCGTGCGCGTCGACCTGCATCGCCTGCCGCGGCTGCTGGTGTCAGCCCTTCCCGTTGGAATCACCGTCGGGATCGCAATGGTGAGCCTGAAGCTGGGCGGTGTCATCCTGGGCGTCATGGCGACGCCGGAGGACGTTGGTCTGTATGGCGCTGCGTCCAAGCTCATCGAGTACCTGGTGATTGGAACGGCAATCATGCTGAATCCGGCGTACCCGCTGCTCGTTCGCTGGTACCTCGGCGATCCCGAGCGATTTCGATTGCTGTACGTGCGCATGGCAACGGCCATCATGGTCTTGATGCTCCCAGTGCCGATCACGTTTGCGTTCACGGCTGATTGGCTGGTCGCGCTGCTTTACCCGCCAGAATTCGCCGGGTCTGCGTCGGGGTTCCAGATCCTCAGCATCGCGCTGGCGCTGCTCGTGCTGAACGCCTGGCACGGCTTCGTGCTCCTCGCCGCGCGCCGGCAGCAGCTCACGCTGGCCTATGACGCGGCGGCGCTGGTCGCGAATCTCGTGCTGAACCTGGTGCTGATTCCGCGGCTGGGCTACCTCGGCGCGGCCTGGGCGGCGCTGGGCGCGTCCGTCTTCGCCGCGAGCTGCGCGATCTTCGCGGTCGCCCGCGTCGGCGCGCAATTCCAGCGGACGCCGCTCGTCCGCGTGGGGCTGGCGCTCGTGACGTTCACCGCGGCGCTCTGGGCGGGATTGGCCGGCGGCCTGCCAGTGATCGCCGCCGTCGGCGTTGCGAGCCTCACCTACGCGTTTGCACTCCAAAGCCTCCGAATTGTCGATGTGAAATCCGTACGCGCGCTGCTTCCAGGTCCACGAGCCGTTGCGCCGCGAGTTCCCGAGCTGGAAGTCCTGTGAGCGAGCTTTCGCTGCCCACCTTCTCCATCATCATTCCAACCTATAACCGGGTCGACGTCGTCGCCCGTACCGTTCGCCATTTCATGGACCAGGATTACCCCGCGGACCGCTATGAGGTGATTCTGGTCGACAACTCGACCGACGACACGCCGCGCGCCGTGCAGGCGCTGACCGCTGAGGCGGCCTGCGCGATTCGCGTGATCCGGACGCCGGTGCGGCTGCCGGCGATCAAGCGGAACGTCGGTCTGGTCGAGGCCCGATTCGAATACGCCATGTTCTTCAATGACGACGTCTGGGGCGAGCCCAACTTGCTCCGCGAGCATGCGCGTACGCACGCGGCGCACGCCGAGCCGGTGGCCGTGCTCGGCCTGGTCGAGCAGTCGCCCGAAATGCCGAACAATCCGTTCCTGGAAGCCTGGGAGCCGTTCGCGTATTTCCGGATTGCCGATCGTGTGGATCAGGACGTCCCATACCAGTACTTCTGGTCGATGAACCTCTCGCTGCCCCGGCGAGAGATGCTCGAGCGCAACCTCATGTTCCATGAGGACTGGGCGGAGATCGGGCACGAGGATGTCGAGCTCGGGTATCGGTGGACGACGGCAGGCCGCGAGATCATCTACAACCCGCGTGCCCGGGGGTGGCATTACCACCCAATGACGCTCGAGCGCGGCTGCGTCCACGTCGAGTCCATCGGCCGGGGCCTGCGCGACCTCGCCAACCTCGTCCCCGATCCGACGCTCCTCGAACGATACGGGGTCTTCTCCTGGGACAACAGCCCGCGTGGCATCGGGCGCGGACTCGTCCGCCAGGCGCTCTTCAATTCCGTTACGGTTCCGCACGTCCGGCGTTGGTTAGAGCAGAAGACCGAGAACAGCGCGTTGACGCGCTGGCTATATTGGAAGGTCCTGCTGCTCTATCTCAACCGCGGCTACCGGGAGGCGGCGCAGCGCCGCCCCCAGCCCCTCGTCACGCGGCCCCCGGTTGCCCAACGGCTGGGGGCGTAGCCGATGCGGTTTCGGCAAGCGAAAGTGTCCGCCGGTGGAGCCGTCCTCCGTCCGCCGAGCTCGGCGGCGCCGGTGGGCATGGCGATCGCCGCCACCGTGTTCGCTGCCGTGGCGGCTGCCCTGATCGCGTTCGTCGCGGCACAGGGTGGCTTCCAATGGCAGGTGCTCGGCGCGGGCGCGGTCGGCCTCGTCACCGCGCTCCTCGCCGTGCGGGAGCGGCGCCTGCTGGTGCTCGTCGTCATGGTGCTCGGCATTCAGGTCGTATTTCATAAGTCCTTTGGGCCGCTCAACCTCGAGATCGCGAGTGGGGCACCCGGGCTCTTCCTGACGAGCGTCGACGTGCTGCTGATCTTCCTGTACATCGCGTGGCTCCTCGAGGGGACCCTGTTCCTGGATCTCGAGGCCGGGCTCCGGCGGCCGATGATCCTCGTACCGGTCGTGGCGCCGCTGGCGGTGCTGCCGAGCTTCCTGATCGCGCAGTCGCTCGATCTCGCCGTCGCGGAGCTGTTCCGCATGACTTCTCTGCTCGCGCTCTACCTTTACGTAGGGCTGCGGCTGCAGAATCGGCGCGAGATCGTCGTGCTGGTCGGCGCGCTCTGCGCGATCGCATTCGTTCAGGCCGGGATCGCCGCGGCGCAATGGAAGACGGGCAGCACCCTCGGCTTGGTCGCGATCGGTCAGGGATCGGAGCTCGTCGCACGCATCGGAGATTCGAGCGAGACGCCACGGCCAAGCGGCACGATCGTCCACCCGGTATTCTTTGGCGCGCTGATGGCGGAGATCATGCTGCTCGGCTTGAGCGTTGCCCTGGGATCGCGCCACGCGGTTCGATACGTCGGGCTGGGCGCCGCGGGCGCCGCGCTCATCGCGGCGCTGCTGGCGCAGAGCCGGGCAGCGCTCCTCGCCGTCGCGGCGGTTGGCCTCTTGCTTTTCCTCTGGTACGTGTGGCGCGGCCGGGTCTCGGGGCGCGCGCTGCTGCTCACGCTGCTGGTCGCGGCGACGTGCGCCGTGGTGTTCCGGGGTTACCTGACAGATCGGGTTCTCAGCAATATTGGAACGGATCACTTCGATCTCGAGGTGGAATCCCGGCTGCAGCTCAATCAGATGGCGCTCGTCATCATTCGCGATGCCCCCGTGATCGGCGTCGGTCTCAACAACTTCGAGATCGTCCTGCCGCATTACGACGCGTACGGCCTGATCTTCGCGGACAACCCCGTCCATAACCTGTACCTGCTGGTGCTGGCAGAGACGGGCATCATCGGGCTTTTGGCCATGGTGGCGAGCTGCCTTGCGCTGGTTTCGGGCGCATACCGGCTGGCGCGAGCGGCCGATCCGCTGCTCGCCTCACTCGGCGTGGGGGCGCTCGCGGTGTATGGCTTCTTCCTCATCGAAGAGATGACCGTCTTTTCGCTCCGCGAGGAGGCGCCGCAGCTCGCATTCTGGATGATCTCTGGACTGGTGGCGGCGGGCGGGCGGATTGCCGAGCGGGACGAGTCGGCGCCGACCCCGATCGGGGTAACGGCATGACCCCGGCGTTCGGCACGCGATTCCTTCTTCGCCGCGGCTGCCGCCATCGCCGCGGCTGGCTCGAGGCCGCGCTGGCTTTGCTGACCGTGCTGAGCATCGCCCTCCCAACCGCTCAGCCGGCGCTTGCCCAGGACCGGCCAGCGCCCGCTGCCGGCGCCCCGCTCCGCATCGTCTTCTCGGCCGTCGTGCGGATTGCCACCGGAGATCCGTTGGGCCACCCGCAGATTTTCACCGTCAACGAAGACGGAACGGACTTCCGGCGCCTCACGAATGGAGACGATCTCGCGTTCGATTGGCCCGTATGGGCGATGGGTGGCCACCAGATCCTGTACACGGTGCAGGGATTCGCCGGGCGGGAGGTTGAGGACGGCATCTACCTTATGAACGCGGATGGCTCGAACCCCCACCGCATCCTCGCGACGCACGGCCGGCTCATCCAGCCGAAGATCTCGCCGGATGGCCGCAGCATCGTCTTCGTCGCGTCATGGAGGGATTTTCCCGTCGTGGCGATCTATCGTCTGGACCTTGACACGATGCGGGTTCGCAACCTCACGGCTGCGACGACGCCGGAGGCCGGCTTCGACACCGACGTGCGCTGGACCTCCGACGGCACCGGAATCATCTTCGTCACCGGCCCGATCGAGGGGGGCGTTGTCAGCGATCCGCGGGTTTTCCAAATTGACGCGGATGGCGGCAACCGTCGCCCGGTGACCACCGACCGGTTCTGGTCCACAGATCCGATGTTCTCGCCGGACGGACGCTCGGTGGCGGTCTCCAGCTATCGGGGCGAAGGCTTCCCCTTTCCCCCCGAGCTTCGCGGCCGCTACCCGGTACCGTTCGATTGGTTCCTCGCCGTGACCGACGTCGCGACTGGCGCCGAGCGGCTGCTGACCAAGGGCCACCTCTGCGCACTGCGAAATCCCCTCGATCAACCCTGTGCGCCGGAGGATGGACCAGCATGGAACCCGGTGTGGTCACCCGACGGGAGTCGTATCGCGTACATCTCAGTGCGTCGCTTCGACCTCACCGGTATCTACGTCATCAACGCGGATGGCACCGGCGCCCGCCCACTCATCGAGATTCCGAGCCTGGGGATCATCTGGCACGACTGGACGACGCCGCCGAGCGACCTCGCAGCGTCCAATGGCTCATTCGTGCAGCCGAGTGCGACCAGCTCCCGGCTCCTCTACGGCGCAATCGTGCATCCAACGCGGCTCGACCTGGCGGGGAACGTCTGGCCGGCTGACAGCGAGGACACGCCGGTCACGCCGCGGCTCTTCGCGGGCACGCCCGATCGGTGGGAGTCCATGGAGATCACGCTGCCGAGCAGCGCTGGCATGGTTCCCGCCAGCGCCCGCTGGACGCCCCAGCGCGACGGCGTTGTGATCACGGCGCGGGTGCCAATGGAGCGCATGGAGCGGCCCGCGTCGCGCTCGAGCACCGTGGTCCCCCGGGCCGGTGGCACGCGTCAGGCCATCGCGCTGGCCGATCTCGACGCGCCGAGCGCCGAGGAGCAGGTCTTTCTGGACATGCTGGACGGGTTGCCGCTGCGCCAGCTCACGCAGCCCTGGATCGAGGACGTCATGGATGGGTTGCCCGAGGATGACGTGCGCGCCAACGTGGAGCCGGACGTTGCACCGGATGGACGGTCGGTCGTGTTCGCAAACGTCTCGACCACCCGAGACGAGGCGTGGATCCTCCGCCAGGATCTCGAGACGGGCGAGGTCATCAACCTCACGAGCATGACCTGCGGCCTGGCAACGTGCTACGACCGGGCCCCCCGCTTCGCGCCGGACGGCGGGCGTATCGCGTTCAGCTCGCTCGTGGATGGCGCGATGCAGCTCTTCGTCATGGATGCCGACGGTCGAAGTCCGCGCCGCGTAACGGACGACCAACAAACCAGCCTTGACCCCGCCTGGTCCCCGGACGGTGCGGCGCTCGCTTTCGTTCGCATCGATGAAACGGCCCCGCGCGCTGAAGACGGCGGCGTGCCCTGGACGATCGTCGCCCTTGACCTCAGCTCCGGCGAGCAGCGCGTCCTCGCCCTGGGGGACGGGACGCCGATCCCGCGTCCAGTCTGGTCACCGGACGGCGCGGAGATTGCGTACGTCACCAGCGCAACCGGCGGCAAGCCGGACATCTACGTTGTCGCCACGGCTGGCGGTGTCCCCCGCCCGCTTCAAGTGACGACGACCTCATGGGAGCTATTTGTTGACTGGCGCTAACTCAGGGCGCGCAACCGCCATGGATTCGCCAACTGTTACCTCTCATGCGATGAATGTCACAGTTGATGTATCAATGATTGTTGTAAACTGGAACACGCGCGATCATCTCCAGGCCTGCCTGGAGAGTTTGGCTGCCCACGGAGCTGCTTGCGCCACGAGCGAGGTCATCGTCGTCGACAACGCATCCACCGACGATTCCGTCGCGCTCGTCCGCGAACACTGGCCTGAGGTGCGTCTCATCGAGAACGCCGAGAACGAAGGCTTCACGCGAGCCAATAACCGCGCCATCCGCGTTAGCACCGGCAAGTATCTGTTGCTGATCAACAGCGATGCGCGGCTCACCCCCGGCGCGCTCGACCACATGCTGGACTGGATGGAGCGCCATCCGCACGCCGGCATCATCGGGCCTCGCCTGGTCTACGGCGATGGGTCGTGGCAGCGGTGGACCGCCGGCCGCGCCCCGTCCCTCTCAGCGGTCATCAATCACTACCTGTTTCTGGAGCGCCTCGGGTTCAGGGAGCTGAAGGGCCTTTATCTCGCGCGTGACGTTCGCAAGCCGTTCCGACCGGACTGGGTCTCCAGCGCCTGCATGCTGGTTCGCCGCGCCGCACTGGACGAGGTCGGGCTCCTTGATGAGAGCCTCTTCGTCTACATGGACGACGTCGATCTCTGCCAGCGCATGCGGGATGGCGCCTGGGACGTCTGGTATTGCCCCGGCGCCCAGGTCGTCCACTACATGAGCCAGAGCACCACGCGGGAGGCTGGCTCCGCGTCGCCGGCGGCCCTGCGCGTTTTCAATGCATACTTCGCCGCGCGGCACGGCTCCGTCGCCTGCAGCGCGCTCCGCGCCGTGGAAGCTATCGGGTGCGGGGTCCGGGCCGTCATATATGGCCTGGCGTCGGGCCTGCGCCGAGACGATCCCTATCTGAAGGGCCGAGCCCGCGCGCATCGGGCCTTCGCTCGCGTCAGTCTCGAGCCCATTCGCACGCAATCATCGATCAGCAGCTCATAAGCAAAGGGAGGGATTCATCCGTGCGTATTCTTATCACCGGCGCTGGCGGCATGCTCGGCAGCGCCCTCGTTCCCGCCCTCGTCGCCCGCGGCCACGAAGTCTACGCAACCGATCTCCGCGGCCAGGGTGACTTCGTCGGCGCAGCCGTGGAAACGCCCGATGCTGATCCGACTCGCCTGGATCGCCTCGGCCGGCTGGACGTCCGCCGCCGCGACGACATCGATCAATGGGTCGATCGCACCTGGCCGGACATGATTGCGCATCTCGCCGCCGAGACCGACGTGGACCTGTGCGAGGCGGAGCCCGACCATGCCTACGCAACCAACGCCCTCGGCACCAAGCACGTCGCCCTGGCCTGCCAGGCCGCGAACCTGCCGCTGGTCTACATCAGCACCGCGGGCGTCTTCGACGGTTGCAAGGACGGCGCGTACACCGAGTATGACGAGGTGCACCCCATCAACGTCTACGGCGCGTCGAAGTTCGAAGGCGAGCGCTACGTTCAGAACTTCCTGAAGCAGTTCTATATCGTGCGCGCGGGCTGGATGGTGGGCGGTGGTGACCGCGACCACAAGTTCGTGGCGAAGATCCTGAATCAGCTCAAGGAAGGCGCCCGCACCCTGTACGCGGTTGGCGACAAGTGGGGCACCCCCACCTACGCGCCGGACTTCGCGAGCTGCCTGACCCGGCTGCTCGAGACGGACAGCTACGGTCTGTACCACATGGCCTGCCTCGGCCAGGGCACACGCTACGACGTCGCGAAGAAGATCCTCCAGGTGCTCGGCGTCGATCAGGAGATCGAGCTCGTCGAGGTCGACTCGGCCTACTTCCAGGACAGCTTCCCGGCGCCGCGGCCGCGCTCCGAGATGATGCGAAACCTGCTGCTCGACCTCCAAGGCCTCAACACGATGCGCCACTGGGAGGAAAGCCTGGAAGAGTACCTGCGGACGGCGTTCGCCGACCTTCCGCTCGAGGCCGGTGGCACTGGGCTCGCCCGGCGTGACCTCGTCACCTCCCGCCCGCTCGTTTCCGCCACCGCGCCATCGGTCGCCGCGTCCGGCAACGGCCACATCCATTAGGAGAACCACGACTGCTGTGGAAACCAACCCGACGTCCGCCCCTACGCGGACCCCAACGGCGACCCCGAAGGTAGCCGTCGTGATGCCGATCCCGAACGATCCGGACTGGAGTATCTTCGAGGAGCTCTCCGAGGATGTGCCGATCATCGTGTGCGATGACAGCGACGGGAAGCTTGCGCCGCCGCCGCGCCGCAACGTGCGCTACTTCGACTATGCGGCGCAGGAGCGGGAGATGGGCCCGCACTGGGGGGCGATCCCCCACAAGAGCGCGGCCTGCCGGAATTTCGGCCACGTGCTTGCCTTCCGCGAAGGCTACGACGTCGTCATCGCGCTGGACTACGACTGCCGCACTCGGGAAGGCTGGCTCGAGCAGCATCTCGCGACGCTGGCGACGGTAGAGAACGCGCCGGCGCTTCGCGGGGCCTGGATCAACTCGGTGGAGCAGCCCGGCTTCTACGCGCGCGGCTTCCCGTACGAGTACCGAAACGCCGAGGCTTCAAGGGTCGAGGAGACCACAACCTCCGGCACCGTGAAGCTGAACATGGGCGTCTGGGACAACGTGCTCGACCTCAATGGGATCGACAAGATCCAGGCCGAGCCGCCGTCTGACCCCGGCCTCCGCGGCGAACGCAACTACATCGCGCTCGGCAACATCCCGGTGTGCGGGATGAACACCGCGTTCACCGCCGAACTCACCCCGGCCTATTTCTTCCTGCCAGACATCTCTATTGGAGGCTGGCAGCTCAGCCGCCACGACGACATCTGGGGCGGCTACATCGTCAAGAAGCTGATGGACAAGCGCGGCGACCTCTTCAGCTACGGCCGCCCCATCGTCGAGCACACCCGCCAGAGCAACCTGAACCGCGTCATCATGATGGAGCACTACATGCACCTCATGGCGCGCGAGTTCTACGCGATCGTGGACGCGGCCGTCGCGGACGTCACCCCTGGCGACTACGCGCCGATGTACGCGCACTTCCTCGAGGAGTACGTCCGCCAGCTCGAGCGCAGCACCGCGCCTGCCCACTACCGCGCCGGCTACCGCGAGCTCGGCGTGTGGATGCAGCGCTGGGCGAACTGCTTCCGTGGCTCAGCGAGATGATGGCCGACGATGCACCGATCCAGGCCGATCTCGGGATTGGCATGTCGCTGCTGGCCTTGATCCGCTCGGACTACGGGGGCTATCTGGGGCTCGAACGGGTTCGACGCATGTCGCTCCGGCGGCGGTTCGACGTGCTTACCCAGGTTGGCTTCTGGGCGGTCGTAACCTTCCGGCTTGGCGTCGCGTCCCATCGCGCCGGCCTCTTTCCCGTCGCGCGGCTGCTCTACGTCGTAAATGTCGTGCTCTTCGGAGCCGAGCTCTCGCCCCGGGCCCGGGTGGGACCGGGACTCGTGATTCCGCACCCCGTCGGCGTCGGCATCGGCGCCGGCGCGCAGGTCGGGCGCAACGTGCTGCTGTTAAAAGGAACGACGTTGGGGACCGCTGGTCTCGGGAATCCCGCGGAAGACGGGTTCCCGGTCGTCGGCGATGGCTGTCGCATCATGGATGGGGCGAAACTGCTCGGGCCGATTCAGATCGGCGCCCGCGCGCAGATCGGGGCAAACGCGTTGGTGATGCGGTCGGTTGCCGCGGGTGCCGTCGTCGTGAGCGCGCCCGCCCGAACGATTCGGGTCGAGACGCCGGAGGACGCCCCGCCGGGCCCCGGGTGAGGGTTGCGATCGACGCGTCTGCGCTCGGCTCGACGCGGGGCGGTGACGAGACGTTTCTGCGGGCCCTGCTGCTCGGCCTGGCCGAGGTCAGTGACCCGGTGCACGACGTGTATCCGCTGCTTCTCCCCGTGGACGCCGCGCTGCCCGCGGCACTGCGGGACAACCCGCTTTTCCCCGTGCATGCTATCCCTCGCGAGCAGCGGGTCCGCCGTTACGCGGTCACACTCCCTCGTGTCGTGAAAGAGCGCGGCGATCTCGATCTGCTCTTCACGATGATCCACGCGCCGTTAACCGCGCGCGTGCCGGTTGCGCTGTACGTGCCCGACCTGTCGTTTCGCCGGGTGCCGCGGTACTTCCCGTTCGCGACCCGACTCCGCCTCAATCTGCTCGTGCCCCTGCACCTCCGGACAGCCCGCGTCATCATCACGGTGAGCGAGTATTCCCGGTGCGACCTCATCGCCTGCTACCGAGTCGCGCCGGAGCGCGTGCGCGTCGTGCCAAACGCGGTGCTCCCGCCCGACCGGAACGGCAGCGAAGGGGACAGCGGTGATTCCGAGGGGACGGCGATGCCGGAAGCGCCGTACTTCCTGTATGTCGGAAACCTCCACCCCCGCAAAAATGTGCCCAGACTGATCGGCGCCTTTATCAGGGCGCGTGAAGCCGAGCCAGCCCTGGCAGAGCATCATCTCGTCATCGCCGGCGGACGCTGGTGGGGCAGCGGCGAAGAGCAGGCGGCGCGTCGTGCGCCACCGGGCTCCGTCATTTTTCTCGGCCGTGTAACAAATCGAGCCCGGCAGGCGTTACTGGAGCGCGCGGAAGCTCTGGTCTTCCCCTCGCTCTTCGAGGGGTTCGGCCTGCCTCCGCTCGAGGCGATGGCCGTCGGGACCGCGGTCCTCGCATCGAACGTGACGTCGATCCCGGAGGTTGTCGGCGACGCCGGACTACTCGTTGACCCGCTGGACGAAACCGCGTTGGCTCAGGGGCTCATCCGCCTGGCTCTGGACCCCGGCCTGCGCGCGGAGCTCGGTCGGCGGGGCCGGGAGCGCGCCCGGCGCTATACACCCGGGGCCGTTGGAGCGGCCGCCCGGGCCGCTTTTCGGGAAGCCGTCCGACGCTGACGCCGGTCGTGTGAACTCCATCACAGGACCGTTACGGCTCCGTTGCGGTCTATTGACTGGTTCCGGGCCGTGTGTTAACGTCCCAGGGGGCCGACTCACGATAAGTGGGGCGGCGTCTGTCACGTTTGTGCCCTCGGGTCGTTTTCTTAAGTTGGCGGGCCGACTCATGTGCGGCCTGTGTGCCAACGCACGCGGGTCCCCCGGGGGCGGCCATCCTGCATGCGGCCGTGGAGGCCGAGGCAGGCGCGGACTGGTCCGAAGAGCCTACCGTGAGGAGGAACAGGACTGAATGGAGACTTAGATGACCGCAGCCCCCGGCCCCCAGGGTTATTTCTCCATCGGTATTCCCAGGCGTTTTCTCGTATTCCCGGCATAGTAGAACCAGACCATCGGAGGGACGCGAACCATGGACGATACTAGACGGCCTCGATTGGCCGCCCGCGCCCTGTGGCTCTGCGCGCTCCTGGCGTTGATCGCCGCGAGCGTCCTCGGGGTCGCGCTGCCAGCCGATCAGGTTACCGCTGCCCAGCCAACGGGAGGCGGCAACTTCAAGCTCACCAGCAACGGTGGTGGGTCAGTCACGTTGAGCTGGGCCACGGGCTCCGGCCAGACGGGCTATCGGTTGAACCGGATCACCGCAGGTGGGACGGTTGTTGTAGCTACCCCGGCAAGCACTGCCACAAGCTTCACCGATACGCTGGCAAGCACCGTCGCAGTGGCGTGCTACCAGCTCGAGATTCTGAACGGCACCGCCACGGTGGGCCGCTCGGACGTCCTCTGCGTCATCGTCAACGTTGCCGGCGGCCTGTCGCCAGTCCGCAACGTTGCGATCCAGACCAATGAAACCTCACTCGTGCTTGTCAGCTGGCAGGCCCCGACCACTGGCACGGTGATCGGCTACTTGGTCGTTCCGCTCGGCCGGACGCCGCTGGCATTCGTTCCACCGGGCACCCTGCAGGCGATCGACGCGCCAACGAGCCCGTCGACCTGCTACATCGTCCTGACCCTCATCCCGGACAGCGCGCAGGTGCCGTTCAAGGTCGGTGGGTTCAGCGACATCGTGTGCGCCTTCGTGAATACCTTCAGTCCGAAGCCGGCGAACACGGCGACGCCGACGCGGACGAATACACCGGGCGCGACGAACACTTCGACCAATACTCTGGTACCGACGTCGACCAGCACCAACACAGCTGGTCCCTCGTCGACCCCAACCATCACGCTGACCCCGAGCAACACCCTGACCCCGAGCAACTCGCTGCTCACGATTCTCAAGACCGACTCGCCGGACCCGGCGAACCTCGGCGACAACCTCGTCTATACCATCACGATCACGAACAACAACCCGGGCAACACCGGGCCGGTCGTGTTCGCGGATAACCTGCCCGGCGGCCTGACGTTCTCGTCGGCTACTGGAACGCAGGGCTTCTCGTGCTTCTTCACCTCGCAGAACAACAGCGTCGGTTGCACGGTGAACAACCTGGCAACCGGCGCAACCGCGGTGATCACGATCTCGACCTTCATCGACAATCCCTGCTTCGTGATCTCGCCGATCACGAACGTGGCGCGGGTCGGGCTGGGCCAGATCACGAACACCAGCCCGAGCTTCGTCGCAAGCACGGTCGTCAATGGCTGCACCCAGGCAACTAGGACCGCAACCGCCACGGCGACTCGGACTGCGACGGCAACGGTCACGACCACAGCGTCGATTACTACGACGCCGTCGGTTGATCTCCAGATCAACAAGTTCGACGCGCCGGATCCGATTCCCGCGGCGGTCGGCGGTGGACTCGGCAACACGCCGGTTTCGCTGCAGTACACGCTGCAGCTCAACAACACCGGCAACGTCTCCGCCTCCGGTATCACGGTTGTGGACACGCTGCCGGCGCCAGGCGCGAACGTGATCTCGGGAGTCCTGCCCGTCTACACCTTCGGCTCGGCCCAGGGTGATGCGGGCTTCAACTGCACGTTCGATCCCCCGAACATCGTCAACTGCACCGGTGGCACCATCGGCGCCAACGGCGGTGCGACGATCACGATCACGCTGAACGTCTATGACTGCGGCACCTTCGGCAGTGTCCTGCTGAACAGCGCGGTCGTCGACCCAGCGAACGTCGTCCCCGAGTTCAACGAGAACAACAACTCCGCGTTCTCGCAGACGGCCTGCGGCGCGGGTGCGCCCACCGCGACGATCCTGCCGACGAACACCCGCACGCCAACGCGTACGGCAACGCCGACGACAACCGTCACGGTTCTGCCGACGGCGGCTGCGAGCTTCTTGAAGACAGCGTCCACGGGCGCGGCCAACGTCGGCCAGGCCTTTGACTACACGCTGACCTTCACCAATAGCAGCGGCAGCACCATCAGCGGCATCCAGATCAACGACACCCTGCCGCCCGAGGTCACGTTCCTCGGCGCGACGCCGAACAGCGGCTTCACCTGCACAAAGATCGGCGCGAATCCGGGCGGCTCCGTGATCTGCACGGGCGGCACGGTTGCGAGTGGCGCGACTGGCGTCATTACGATCAACGTGGCAGTCACGGTCTGCACGTCGCCGCTGGTCAATACGGCGACCGTCATCAGCCCGCCGATGACGAACCCAGCCTCGACCACGACGACCACGGTCAACGGCTGCAACACCGTGACCCCGACTTCCACGCTAACGTCGACGGTCACGCTCACGCCGACCGTTACGCTGACCTCGACGCCGACCATCACCGTGACCCCGCCGACGTTCGACATCGGCCCGATCACGAAGGCGCCAGCGACGGGCTCGGCCGCTACCGGCTCCCAGGTCAGCTACGTGATCAGCATCCCTGTCGGTGCTGGCACGGGCGCGACCTGGGGCCCGACCCAGACGTCTGTCCGGGATACGTGGTCCGGCTTCACGCGCACCGGCGCGTCCGCGATCTCGTTCGCGGGCTGGACCACGAACCCGACCTGCACCCAGACCGGCGCGACGATCAACTGCGTCGGTGGCTCGATCCCTGGCGGCACGACCGCCACGGTCACCATCCCGCTGATCGTGAATGCGTGCGGTGTCAACGTCAACACCGTTGACGTCGACCCGGACAATGCGATCGCAGAGCTCAACGAGGCCAATAACACGGCCACGGCGACGAACACCAACGTCTGCGACTCGACGATCACGAAGACCCAGAGCGTCAACAGCGTCAACACGGCGGGTGGCCCGCAGAACGTCACCTACACGCTGAGCGTGTCGGATATCGCCGCGGGTCAGACCGTGGTGGCGCCGAGCACGGTGACCGATACGCTCCCTGCCGGCGTCGTGCCGACAGCCGCGTCGGTCACGAGCGGTGGCGGCACGGGCACCTGCACCATCACGGGGCAGGCGGTTAGCTGCACCGGCGTGACCGGGCCTGAACCGGTGATCATCACGATCGTCGCGCAGGTCCCGATCACGACGACGGCTGGCGACAAGCCCAACACGGCGACCGTGACAACACCGGGCGATTCCGGCGCGGGGAACAACTCGTCCACCCCGCTGAACCTCTCGGTGTTCAACTTCGACGTGTCGGTTTCGATCACCGATAACCCGGATCCGGTTACCTCAGTCGCGCCATTCGCGTATCAGATCACCGTGACGAACACGAGCGCCGGCGGTTTCGCCGCCCCCAACCCGTTCTTCGTCAGCGGCGGTCTGGTGGTCCGCACCAACCCATGCACCTCGACGTGCTACGTCATCGATGCCGATGCATTCGCGAACCTGACGTCGGTCACCTCGGCCAGCCCGGGTGTGACGTGCGTCTTCCCCGCGGTAGTCGGCACCAATGCGGATAACCAGCGGTATTCGTGCTCGATCGCCGGCCTCGCGGCTGGTGCGTCGGTCACGATCTCCGCGAACGCAACCGCGCTCACCGCTGAGAGTACCGCAGGGCAGGATGTCAGCCTCGACGCGAACGCGACCAGGCAGAGCCCGAGCGTCTGCACTGGTGGTGGCCTGGCTACCTTCTGCGCGCCTGAGAACACGTTCGCCGGGACGAACGCGGCCCCGGCGGCCACCCTCAGCAACAACAAGGGGGTGGAGTTCACGGACATCAACTAGGTCGCACTGATGGGTCGGCGGCCTTCTCCAGAGGCTGACGATCAGGAAGGCGTCAACCGGCGGGGGCTCCCGAAAGGGAGCCCCCGCCGTGTGTCTTGCGGCCGCATTTGCATTGCGGGCCGGCGCTCAGCAGCGCTACACTCGGGGCGCCCGCACTCGATGCGCATCACCCGGCGGGGCCTATGATCTGAGAACGCGAATCTGAAAACGCGCGAGGTTTTTTTCCCTTGAATCATTGGTTGAATCTGGTACTCGCCTCCTGCTCCCTGATCGTCGTGCTCATCGCCGGCTGCGGCGACGCGTCGCCAGGCGGGCAGTCGCCGGGCGATCCCCCCCCGGTAAGCCGGGAGTTTCCGCGCACCGACGTGTTCACGCCCGTTCCGTTCACCGAGGGCGAGCAGCTCGTCACAGGTGACTACGGGATCGACCGGGCCGGCGATTCGCTGACGCCGACGCTGACGGTGCAGAGCATCGGGTGCCGGGCGCCGGACTTGCTCCAGATCGATACGCGGGATGACAGCTATGTGGTCCAGATGCGGACGTTCGCGCAGTGGACCTGCCCCCAGGCGCTGGACCAGGCCCGGCAGGCCGCGGGCCGCGATCCAAACGGGATGCGCGTCGGGCTGACGTATCGGGAGCCTCCCCGAAACGGCGAGGCGGGCCAGGTGAACGTCATCTGGGAGAACGGCTCGAGCCTGCTTCTGATGACCGAGGGCGTGTTCCGCGGCGCGTGAGAGCGGGGGAACCTGCCCCCCTGAAACCGGTCCACACTGGACTGTTACAGGATCGCCCACGGCGCGTTTGAGATGATGGTCGATGCGTTACCATAAGTTGCCCGCTATCACGACTCCGCCGGGCACCCCCAACTGCATCGGCGTCAGCCAGGACGTAGCGGACCATGCAATCGAACCACGCCGGAGGTATCCCATGGCATTTCGATCCCTGCTCGTCGCGGTGCTCGCATTCGGATACGCCGCGATCGCGGCGCTCAATAGCACCGAGGGGCTGGCGAGCGAGCCCCCGTCGCACGACGGTGGGACCACATGGACGGGCCGCGCTGGCGGCATGATTCTGCCGATGCTTCAGGAAGCCACGCCAACCGCAACACCAACTCCAGGGTCACCCGCGGGCGAGGGCTCCGGCCCCGGATCGGGGCAAGGACGTGGCCAGGGGGGTGCCCAACGTGTCGCCGTGCAAGACGATCTCTCTGCGCGGGCAACCGTCGAAGCTGCGCTTCAAAGCGAGAGCCAGGGCCTCGTCGAGACCCTCCGCGAACAGAACCGGCTCCAGGAACAGCTCGCCCAAGAGCGCGAACGTCAGGAGCAACCCTTCATCGGGCCGATTCTGCTGCCCGCGCCGACCGATCCCGCACCCGCGCCCGCCGATCAAGGGCCAGTGCCTGACGACGGAAGGGGCCCAACCGGGGCAGATGCCGCCTCGTCTGTGGGCGCGCCGGGCGACGCAACGGTTCCCGCTCCGCCGGAGAGTAGCGCCGCGGCAGCGCCCGCAGATGACCTGTCCGCCGCACCCGCGGATGACCCGGTCGCCGCGCCCGCGGATGACCCGGCCGCCGCGCAGCAGCCCATCGCGGAGGACCAGATGCCTGAGGATGCTCCTCAGGCTGATCAGCCGCAAACGGATGCCGCCTTCGCGGATCAGCCAGCGCAGGACGCCGCGATCGCGGATGTTCCGGCGGATGTTCCCGTTGAAGACCCGTTGGTGGCAATCGACCTGCCGGCGGCGCTCAGTGACGCGCCAACGGCCATCCCAACGGCCGTTCCCCAACCGACCGCAATGGCTCCGGCGACCTCGCAGCCGACGCCGGTCCCGACTGAGACGGCGACACCTGCACCGGCGACTTCGGTCATCGCGGACGTGCCAACGCCCACGGCAGCCTTCCCGACGCTCGCGCCGGGCTCGCAGTTCAACGCGCCGCGCGATATGGTCGGATCCTCGGGCCCGCCGCCAACGATGCGGCCGATGCCGAACGCGATTGGCAGCTCGTATATGCCGTCGTATACCGGGTATCCGATCGGCGCCGCGGGTACACCCGGCACGACGAGCAGCGCGGCCCCGGGCATGCCTGTGCCCAACGCGCCTGGCTCGATCGCCCCAGCTACCGGTGCAGGGGCAACGCCAACGCCATCCGGTGAAACGTCGCACACCGGCTCTTGGTCGGGGTTCACCTCGCAGGGCCGCCAGATCTCGTTCACCGTCAGCGGCGACGCAATCACGTCGATCAGCGCGAGTTACTCGATCACCGGTTGTCTCTCCCAGGATGGCACGATCAGCCAGCAATACACCACGCCGAACTCCGCGCCGCCCGCGGTCACGGATAACAGCTTCTACATCGTGGCGACGCCCAGTGCCGGCATTGGGTTTGGTTTCATTCAGGGAACCTTCAGCTCGCCCACATCCGCATCCGGCACGCTCAAGATGGCGCTGATCTCCCTCGGCAGTATTGGCGCGGACGGCACCCCGTGCAGCCCGGCAGCAGATGCGACCTGGACAGCCAGCCGGAGCTAAACCACCCCCGCCCAGCAATCGAACTGCGCCCGAGTGGCCCGGCCGGGAACGGCCGGGCCACTCCACCTATAATCGGCTTCCCGGGGCCGGCGGCAGTGGCCGCCCAAACTCATCGCCAGGCAGGTACATGATGCGCAAACGTCGTGGGCTGCTCGCCGTGATCTTCGTGGCCGGTTTGAACGTTGGGGCAGCGTCATGTGGCCCCAGTCCGGAGATCGGAGCTCCCGCGCAAAACTATCCCTACAACGCCTCAAGGTCATGGACCTGGCGCCGAGGATCGGGCGCGGGGCCGGATGCTCCGCTCGGTGCACTGGCGGTGGCTCCCCGCTCAAGATGACACCGGGGCATCGTTAACCATACATAAGCATCCACTCCCCTGCGTTTGCTTTGCTAGACTCCGCGGAATCGCTCGATTCCACCCTTCGGGGAACGCCCTCACGCGTGCTCGGTTCGCGAGGAGCCGCGAGAGTCGTAGAGGATGCCACCGCCCCATGGTCAGGACGCGCGCAGCCCTCGTCATCACGGCGCTGCTTGCCTTCGCCCTGGGCGTTTGGCCGCCGAGCGGAGGAGTGCGGAGCCTCGCCGCGTTGAGCGAGATCGACCAGGAGAAAGACGATGGCTCGGGATCGGACATCCTCAACGATTTCTACCAGCGCGGCCAGACGTTCACCGCCGGCAAGACCGGCTCCATGGATCTCGTGTCCCTCTATCTCGTCCAGGCCAGTCCCTCGATTGACCTGACGGTCGAGATCCGGACCACCACCGGCGGTGTACCGGCCAGCGTGCTGCGGAGCACGACCTTCACCGGCCCGGCGAATACGTCCGCTCAGTGGGTTGACGTCTCTTTCAGCGCGGCGCCGATTCCGGTGACCGCGGGAACGCAATACGCGATCGCGCTGCGAACTACGTGCCAGGACGGCAACCCGTGCTGGATCTGGGGGCACAGCCAGAGTGATACGTCGTACCTTGGCGGGACGTCATTCGTCGCCTTCGCGGGCGGCGCGTGGCAGTCGAACTCGAGTCTCGGCGCCGACTATGACCACGCGTTCCGGACCTACGTCGACGTGCCAACGCCCCCGAGCAGTACCCCGACGGAAACGGTCGCTACCAGCACGGCGAGTCTGACGGCGACGGAAACCGCGAGCCCAAGCCCGACCGAAACACCGACGGCCACGCCGACCGAGACGCCGACCGCGACGGCCACGCCGACGGAGACAACAACCGCGACGGCCACGCCGACCGAGACGCCGACCGCGACGGCCACGCCGACCGAGACGCCGACCGCGACGGCCACCCCGACGGAAACGCCAACGGCGACCGCCACCCCGACGGGGACGCCAACCGCGACGGCCACCCCGACGGAGACGCCGACCGCGACGGCCACCCCGACGGAAACGCCAACGGCGACCGCCACCCCGACGGAGACGCCGACCGCGACGGCCACCCCGACCGAGACGCCGACCGCGACGGCCACGCCGACCGAGACGCCGACCGCGACGGCCACGCCGACTCAGACTCCGACGGAACCTCCGACGACGATCACCGGGACGCCGACCGTCACCGATACCCCGACGGTAATGCGCCCGTCAAAGGTGGGGGGCTCGTCGACGCCGACCCCGTCCCCAAGCGTGACGCCATCGGAGACTTCCACCGTCAGGCCAACCTTGACCAGCAAGGGTACGCTCGTCCCGACCGGAACGAGCATCGTCACAACCCCGACGCCCGCGCCGTCTCCGGAGGTCACGGCGACTTCCATGAAGGATCTGGAGACCACGCCCTCGCTTCCACCGGTTTCCGCTACTGGCACGCCGACAAGCACGGTGACGATCGGCATCACGAAGCAACCGGCGACCGCCGATCCCGCATTCCCGACGGGCACACCGACCCCCACGGCTCATCCAAGCATTACCACAGGCCCGTCGCCGATCGGCACGCGTCCGGCGAAATCGGAGATTCTTGGCGGGCAAAGCGCGAGCAGTGCGGGAGGGCAAGGATTGGATTTCGGGGCCGCGATGCGTGGAATAGCGTCGGCAGTCGCGGACGCGCTCAAGGCACTCTTCGGAATCTCAGCGTAATCGCGGGCCGCGACCGCCGATCAACCGATCTTCCTGGGCGGTGCGATCCATTCCCCGGCGGCGCGGATGCTTGGCGAGCTGCGCCCCTGGGGTGACGATGCCGCGCGCGTGGGACGATGGCTAGTCGGCGTAAATGACGGTGCCGACCGGTTCGCCGTTGAGCGCCTTCGTGATGTTGCCCGGCACCAATCCGTTCACGATCTGGATCTCGCGCATCTGACGAGCGTTCCGCATGAGCTGCAGCACCGAGGGCTCAATCGGCAGATCCGGCAGCTCACGCTGGATGAGGTCCCGCACGCTGATGCGCGGAATGAGCTCCGCGTCCGGGTTGGTCTTGGGGTCGTCGGTATAGAGGCCGTCGACATCCTTGATGTAGATCATCTTGCGACACCCAAAGACCTCAGAGGTCAGGTAGGTGCCCGCGTCGCTGCGGTGCTCGGGCACCCGGCCGACGTGGGATGGCTGCTCCCACCAGCGGTAGGGCGCCATGCCCGAGATGATGATCGGACTCCCATTTGACAAAAACATCGGAAACATGTCGAAGTGGTCTTCCGGGACGCGGACGGCGCCGTATTTCATCATCACAGAGGTGATGATCAACGCGTTCTGGCCGCAGATCACGTCGCCCATGATGGACAACACGCCGGTCGGCAGGCCCAGATCTCCGGCGATCGCGTAGGCGTGGCGCGCGCGTGTCCCCTCGCCGACGCTGATGATCATCTTGTGGGTGCCGAGGTTGGCGCCGATCTCGTCGACCACGGGCATGACCGCGGTCCGTCCGCGATCAAGGATGCTCTGGCCGCCGATCTTGATGATGTTCACGTCGGGCAGGAGCTGGAGGATGGGTTGCGATTCGGTCCGGCGTAGAACCTCACGGTCCATGAGCGATTCGGCCATGAGCCGCGATTGGATGTGCTTGGCGCCGGTCGCGCCGGGCACCGTTGGGGATTCCGCCATAAGGAGATCGACCTCGTCTCAATAAAGATGCCGGAAAGGTGCCGGATAAGTCCGGTGCCGCGCGACGCGAGGATCGAGCCCTCGATTGTAGCAGGTACCCGCGGGTGCTCTCGTCGTCGCGCGTTGTTTTTAGCCCGCCCCTGGGTGGCCCGCCCGGCTCGAGGGCCTGACCGCGTTGCTGTTCGCGCGCTAGCTGCTGGGTGAGCCTGTGGGGTCGTTTTCGGTCGGAAGCCCGCGACTCCCGCCGCTCGCGCCGCCGCGACCCATGCCTCCGCCGGTGCCGCGGCCGCCACCCATCCCGCCGCCTCCACCGCCGGTGCCACGGCCGCCGCCCATGCCTGAGCCCGCCGCGACGACCGGCACGCCAGTTGATCCGAGTTCCTCGGGCGACTGATCGCCTTCGTCGGGCGCGGTGATGATCGGGCCTGGCGGGTTCTGGGCCGGGCGGCCGTCGTCGTCCTGGCGTTCGAATTGCTCGCGGTAGAGCTGGGCGTACACGCCGCCTCGCTCGAGCAGCTCGCGATGCGTGCCGCGCTGGACCACGCGTCCCTGGTCGATCACGAGGATGTTGTCGGCCGCCTGAATGGTCGAGAGGCGGTGCGCGATGACGATACTGGTGCGGCCGTGCATGAGCCGGTCGAGGGCCTCCTGGACGAGCCGCTCGGAGCGGGAGTCGAGCGATGAGGTCGCCTCGTCCAGCACGATGACGCGGGGATCCTTCAGGAGCGCGCGCGCGATCGCGATGCGCTGACGCTCACCGCCAGAGAGGCGGAAGCCGCGCTCTCCTACCACGGTATCGTAGCCCTCGGGGAGGTCCGCGATGACGTCGTGGATGTTCGCCGCGTGTGCCGCGTCGACGAGCTGCGCTTCGCTCGCCGCGGGATTGCCGAAGAGCAGGTTCTCGCGGATGGTTGCGTGGAAGAGGAAGGTCTCCTGGGGCACGACGCCGATTTGCTCGGCGATCCAGCCGAGCTTCACGGACCGAAGGTCGTAGCCATCGATCGCGACCGTGCCGCGCGTCGGGTCATAGAGGCGGGGAATCAGGTATGTCACCGTCGTCTTGCCGGCGCCGCTCGGTCCGACGAGCGCGATGACCTGACCCGGCTCCGCGGTAAACGAGACGTCCTCGAGCGCGTAGCGCGGGGCCGCCCCCCCACCCCCGCCCTCCCCCACAAGGGGGAAGGGGGTAAGTCCCTCCCCCCCTTGCGGGGGGAGGTTAGGAGGGGGGGAGGTGCCCGCATGCAGCAAGTCTGACCCTGCCGGCGAAGCGTAGCTGAACCAGACGCCGTCGAATCGCACGGCGCCGCGCGCCGGTGGCGGCGTGACCGCGTCTGGCGACTCGACGACTTCGGGCTCCATATCGATGTACTCAAAGATCCGCTCGAAGAGCCCGAGGGAGGCCAGCAGGTCGATCTGGATGTTCACGAGCTGGGAGATCGGCGTGTAGATGCGGGCGATGTACGCGGTGAATGCGACGAGCCCGCCGACCGAAAGATTGCCGTTCACGACCTCCCAGCCGCCGTACCAGAAGATGATCGCCGGGCTGATCGTGCCGAACAGGCCGACGAACATCTGAAACCAGCGTCCAACCAGTCCCTGGCGGATCTGCAGCCCCATGAGCTGATGGTTGGCGGAGCGGAAGCGCTCCAGCTCGAGGCCCTGGCGGCCGAACACCTTCATGAGGATGATGCCGTTGATGCCGAGCGACTCCTGCATCCGGGCGCTGACCTCGGCCATCTTGCCCTGCGTCTCGCGGGCGATCTGGCTCCGGATGCGGCCCGCCGTTCGCACCGGCAGAATGAAGAGCGGCAAGACGATGAGGGAGACGAGCGCGAGCTTCCAGTTAATGGAGACCATGACGACCGTGACGGCCAAGACGATGACCAGGTTGTTGCCGATGTTGACCAGTGAGCGGGTCACCACCTCCTGCACGCCGTTCACGTCGTTGAGCAGGCGGGACATGATCTCGCCGGTGCGGGTCGAGGTAAAGAAGCGGATGGACATCGCCTGCACCCGCGCGTAGAGGGCGTTGCGCAGGTCGAACATGACGGCCTGCCCGATGCGTAGGTTCAGCCAGTTTTCTAGCACCTGCGCCAGGCCGGCGAGCAGCGCCGCCCCCACCATCGCGGCGACGAGCGCGGTCAGCCGCGCCAGGTCGTGGCTCGGAATCGCGTCGTCGATGATGGCCTTGATGAGGAGGGGCGGTGCGACGTTGAGCGCCGCCGAGGCGACGACGACGGCGAGGATGGCGAGGATCAGCCGCCAGTAGGGCGCGAAGCAGCGGGCGACGCGCCGGACCGAGGCGTGGCGAAGTCGCGGCGACTGGGCGTCGCGGCCCTCATAATCGATGCGGCCGATGCCGTGCTGCCCCGCGATCATGTGTGGTTACACCCGGGCACGACGCGCGCCGTTGCCGGGCGTGTCGTGCCGCGCGGCGGCTCAGGCCTCCGCGCCGTCGACGTAGATGATCGTCCCGACGTGCTCGCCGTCCAGCGCCCGGGTGATGTTGCCCGGCTTCAGCCCGTTGATGATCTGGATCGAGCGGGTGAAGCGGGCCGTCAGCATCATCTCGATCACGCGCCGCTCGACGACGAGGTCGTTGAGGTCCCGGCGAATGAGCTCCTGGGCGCTGATCTTCGGGATGAACTCCGCCTTCGGGTTCTTCTTCGGGTCGTCCGTGTACAGGCCATCCTCATCTTTGATGTAGATCATGGAGCGGCAGCCGAACACCTCGGAGACGAGGTACATGCCGGAGTCGGTCCGATGCTCGGGGAGCCGGCCGATGCGGGGCGGTGGCTCCCACCAGTGGTAGGAGGGCATGCCCGTGATCACGACCGGCGATCCGGACGCGAGATACATCGGAAGCTCGTCGAACTGTTCCTTCGGGATGCGGATCGCGTTGTACTTGCCCATGAGGGTGGCGATCATGAGGGCGTTCTGCTCGGAGATCCCGGCGCCCAGAATGGCGAGGAGACCGGTCGGGAGCCCGAGGTCGTTGCCCAGGTCGTAGACGTGCCGAGCGCGCGTGCCCGCGCCCACGCCGATGATCATCTTGTGCCGGAGCGCGTTTGCGCCGAGCTCCTCGACGACCGGGTACACCGCCGAGCGGCCCCGATCGATCATGCTCTGGGCGCCGATCTTGATGACGTTGGCATCGGGCAGGATGGAGACGGTGTGGCCGTCGTCCCCTTCGCCGAGAGTCGACGTCGCCGCGAGCGTCTGGTTGGCGTAGCGCGAGGCGACGTGCTTCGCCTCGGCGGCCTCCGCCGGGGCGCCGAAGTCTCTCACGAGTGCTCCTCTGGATTGAGTTCCCGGCATGGATGTGTGGCGCCGGAGTTGACGGCAATTATAGACGTTAGCCTGGGTGCGCTTACGTGGCCGGGGCGCGTAGCTGGCGACTCGTGTGTGGGCGACTCGTGTGTGGGCGACTCGTGTGTGTGATCGAACACGTTGACGATGAGGAGACCGACCGGTAGCATTTGCGTGACGGTCGCGAGGCCGTGTCGCAACAAAATGTAATGGGGTTGGTGTAACCCGGCGTCAGCGCGCCGACCCCTCCGCGCCGGCCGTGTGGAGCCAGACCAGTCATGCACCAGCGCCCTTCTCCGCGTGCCGCCGTCCTTCTCGGCCTCCTCCTGACCCTGGCGCTCATCCTGCCTGCGCAGGCGGCGCCGTTCGGGTCGGCGGCTCCAACCCTCGCGTCCACGCCTCCGCTGGCCCTTCAGGCGCCGGGGAACGGCTCACCGGCCGGTGAGATCGTGCCAGGCCGACTGATCGTCAAGTTCCGACCAAACGCAAGCGAAGGGGTCATCGAGGCAATCGCGAGCATCCATGGCATGCAGCGGATAAAGACGCTCCGCGCCAGCAGGGCGCTCGTCATGACTGCTGAAGAAGGACGCGAGCTTGAAATAGCCGCCAACGTCGGGGCGTTGCCGTGGGTCGAGTATGCAGTGCCGGACTATCGCGTGTATTCGTCGCTCGTCCCCACCGACCAACTTTATGGCTCGAATCAATGGGATCTGCCCCTCATCGGCATGCCAGCCGCCTGGGACGTGACTGTCGGCTCAACCGGCATTCCCGTCGCTGTTCTCGACATGGGCATCAGCATGGCGCACCCCGACCTCGACACTCAATGGGCCTATGCGCCCGGGCGAAGCCCGGCGGAGCACGTCTTTCTGACGCCACCCCTGTCAAGCGGCTGCTCGCAAACAGTCCCGACTACACCGGAGGATGATGGTTGGACCGTCAGCGGGACGACTCATGGGACCCACGTCTCAGGGACCATAGCTGCCGAATCCACAATCGACGGTGATGGCAATGCCGGCATCGCCGGCATGGCCCCTGGGGTGCGGATCATGCCGCTCAAGGTCCTCGATTGTAAAGGGAGTGGTTCGTTCTCAGATGTTGCGGACGCAATCACGTTCGCGGCCGACAATGGTGCGCGCGTCATCAGTATGAGCCTGGGGGCCCAAATTTCTTTCGGGACTTGTCAAACTGTTCTCCCACAACTCCAAACGGCGATCAGCTCGGCGTCCGGCGCCGTCGTTGTCGCCGCCGCTGGTAATTGCGGTGCGGTGGGTGGGCCGACGCCAGCCTGTCCCGCGGGACCTGATGTGCCAGAGGCGCCTGCGATGTGTACCGGTGTCATGGGCGTGGGCGCGACCACGAGCAGCGATACACTTGCGAGCTTCTCCACAAAGAACAACACCGTGGACATCTCGGCCCCCGGCGCCTCAATCATGAGCACCTTCACGTCCAAGGTTGGCGGCCAGCCATCATACGGCTATTTGGCGCTAAGCGGGACGTCGATGGCAACGCCTCACGTGGCAGCCTGCGCCGCGCTCATGCTTTCGATCAACAGCGGGTCGAGTCCCGCTACGGTCGAACAGATTCTGAAGCAGACCTCGGTGGACCTCGGAACGGGTGGGTACGATACGAGCTACGGCGCCGGGCGTCTGGATTGCCAGGGGGCGGTGGTGGCGGCGGCCAGCCAGCCGACACCAACTGCCGGGACGCCGACCGCGACCCTGACGCGCACGCCGACGAACACGCCCATCCCCGGCGTAACGGCATCCGCCACTTTCACGCCGACCCCCACCCCCGGATGCGGCAGCAAGGTCGGCAGCGCGTGTACGCCCACCGCAACTCCCACGCAGCCGGCGGCCGGGGGTACGGCGACGCCGACGTTTACGGGTACCGCGACGAACACGCCCATCCCTGGCGTAACGGCATCCGCCACTTTCACGCCGAGCCCCACCCCCGGATGCGGCAGCAAGGGCGGGAGCCCGTGTACGCCCACCGCAACTCCCACGCAGCCGGCGGCCGGGGGTACGGCGACGCCGACCTTCACGGGTACCGCGACGAACACGCCCGTCCCCAGCGTGCCGACGAACACGCCGACGAATACGGTCATCCCTGCAACTACAACTCCGACCGCTACGTTCACGAGCCTCCCGGCGACGCCCACCCAGACCCTGACCCAGACACCGGCCGCGGCCTGCACGCCGTCGACCAAGGGGACGTCCTGCCCCGGCGGCTCCTCCCCAACGCCGACGGCCACCGGCGTGCCCCAGGCCGCGACCGCGACGCCAACCCAGACGCAGACCCCGGCGGTCCCGACCGAAACGTCGGTTCTGCCATCGGCGACGCCGACTAATACCCCGCTCAAGAAGTTCTGATCCTGATGATTGAGATTCGTTAGTGCGCCCCCATCGTGCACGCTTCCTGATCGGTCCGCTGCTGCTTGCTGCCCTCCTGCCGTTCGCGGTCGTTTTGCCGCCGGTGGCGCCATCCAACGGCGCGGTCGCGGCAGCCGTCGCGGTGGACCCTGCTCTGGACCAGAGCCAGGCGCGTATCGCACCCGGTCGCCTGATCGTGAAGTTCCGTGCCGGCGCAGCCCCCGACGCGGTGGAGCGGGCCGTCGCGCTCGAGGCGGTCGAGGACGTCCAGGCTACTCGTGTCAGCGGGGCGCGGGCCCTCACGGTGCCTCCAGGCCAGGAGCACGCGATTGCGGCCCGGCTGCGGGCGAATCCGGACGTGGAGTACGCCGAGCCGGATTACGTCGCGCACCGCACCGCGGCGGTGCCCGGGGATCCGTTCTATGCCGCCGCGCAGCTCGATCTCCCGAAGGTGGGCGTAAGCGCCGCCTGGGACGTGACGCTGGGCAGCGCGAGCGTCACGGTGGGGGTGCTGGACCAGGGAATCAGCACGCAGCACCCGGACCTGATCGGCCAGTGGACGTACGCGGGGGGCGCAACGCCGGGTAACCACGTGCTCCTGAGCAGCCCGTTGTCCGAGGGGTGCTCGGTCCCGATCGTTCCGGAGGATGATGGCTGGCTCGACACGCTCTCGGGCGCCGGCTTTACCCACGGCGCCCACGTCTCGGGCACGATCGCGGCCAACAGTACGATCGTCGGCGGGCCGGCGGTCGGCATCGCGGGCATGGCGCCGGGCGTGCGCGTCGTGCCCATCAAGGTCCTCGATTGCCAGGGCAGCGGCTACTTCTCAGACATCGCCGCGGGCATCAGCTTCGCCGCGAGCCGAGGGATTCGCGTCGTCAACATGAGCCTGAGCGGGCTGGTCCCCAGCGGGTGTCCGCCCTTCCTCCAGCAAGCGATCGACAACGCGACGGCCGCGGGCACGCTCGTTGTCGCGGCGGTGGGGAACTCGGGGTCATCGGCGGTGGAGTTCCCGGCGGGATGCGCCAACGTACTCGGTGTTGGCGCCACCACGCTGGAGGACGGGGTCCCGGCCTTCTCGCAGCGCAACGGCACGGTGGACATCGTGGCCCCGGGCGTCGGCATCACCAGCACCTATCGCGCGGGGAACGGTGACTATGGCTACGCGATGTCCAGTGGGACGTCGATGGCATCGCCCCACGTGGCCGCCTGCGCGGCGCTGATCTATTCCGCGAAGCCGGGGATCCAGCCGGCCGCGGTGCAGCAGCACCTGTTCTCGACGGCGGTGGACCTCGGACTCGTCGGGCGGGACGATACGTTCGGCTATGGCCGCTTGAGCTGCGGCGCCGCCGTGCAGCAGGCCGTCGCAACCGCGGCAGCGTCGCCATCGCCGATCACCAATGCCAACTGCTCCGATTTCGCGACGTGGTCCCAGGCCCAGGCGTTTTTTATTGCCCAGGGAGGGCCGGCCGCTGACCCCCACGGGTTGGACACCAATCACAATGGCATCGCCTGTGAATCGTTGCCCGGCGCGCCGGGCAACACTGCGACGGCGACTGCACTCGCTCAGACGACGCCGACCGCGACGCCGGGGCAATCTGCGACGCCGACTTCGCCGGCTCAGCCCGGCTCGCCAACGGCCACGATGACGGTCACCTCGACCCCCACGGTCACGCCGACGCCGAGCAATACGGCGCCGCCCGCGCCCACCGCGACCATCCCGCCGGGCGCCGAGCGCTTCGAGGACAACAGCTCGGCGATTACCTACAGCGCCGGTTGGACGCAGGTGCTCGATGCTGCCGCCTCCGCGGGCCATTACCGGCGGTCGGCTCAGCCCGGGTCAACGGCCTCGTTCAGCTTCACCGGGTCCGGCGGCTCGGTGCTCTGGGCCGCGGAACGGGGCCCCGGCGCGGGGCGGGCGGACATCTCGCTGGACGGCGCCTTTATTGGGACGGTCGATCTCTACGCGCCGCAGGTCGAGCCCGGTTTCGTCACTGCCTTCCCCGCTGCACCCAACCACCACACCCTTCGCGTCACGGTGCGTGGGGATGCGAACCCGGCGGCGACCGGTGCGGACGTCTCGGTTGACTACTTCGATGTGGTCGACGTTGTGGGCGGGCGCGGCTTCGCAATCCGCCGCGACATCAACGTCGTGCTGGAGGGGGTCGTTGCCTCCTGGCTGCCGGGCTCGGCGCAGAGCGGCTACTACCTGGCCCGCGTGTCGGCCGCCGGGACTGCGCTGCTGCCGGGCGGGGGCATGGCGCTGCCGGCGACCGCGACCACGTACGCGGACTTCACCCTCGCCGCGGACGGCATCTATTGTTATTCCTTGCTGCCTCTTGCCGGGGCGCCAGCCGCACCCATCGGAAACTCCGACCTGCTGTGCGGCATGCGGGGGACGCGCAGCGGCCTCGCGCCGGGTGGCCTGAGCGTTCGTTTGGATCAATCCAGCCGGGCCACGCTCAACTGGTCGGTGCCGATCATCGCCGGCGGCGCGCCGCCGAGTTTCGCGCTCATCGTGCTGGGGCCCGAACCCGAGGTGATCCCGATGCCGCCCGGCAGCGTGCAAGCCAGCCATGAGACGGGGGGCGCGGCCCGCTGCTATGCCGTCCTCACCATGGCTGGGTCCACTACGATCGGCGTGAGCGACGTGGTGTGCGCCATTCCGGGACTCGCGCATCTCTGATCGGCTGCGGGCGAGCCTGGCTGCCCCTCTCCTGCCGCAGCGGGAGAGGCGGGGGTGAGGGCCCCGGCCCTAGGTTGGTGCTTGCGTCCGCAGGGGGGCCCTCACCTAACCTCTCCCATCGCGATGGGAGAGGGACAGCCTGGACAGCCCCCCAGCCCCCACGATGTCACGTTTTGGAAGGGCCGCCGTTTTAATTGTCGTGCGGGCGCAGCACTATGCCATTTTGTATCGCGCATGCGCCTAAATCTGAGTGGCGGAGGGAAGCCTAGCGAGAGAGGCGAAGCAGACGGACGCTCAGGCGTCCGGGCCGAACGCAATCGTTTAGAAGGCCAGACCAATCTCGAAACGCCTGCCGCGACCCCGGCGGTCGCCAGGCGAGGCAGCCAACACCTCGAACGGAGTACTTCATGGAGCGAAGCAAGTTTCTCAGGGCGCTTGGAGCGCTGCTGATGATCCTCGCGATCGTGCTTCCCGTGGCCCCCGTAGTGGCCTCGGAGGACGCACCGGTCGCGAGTGAGAGTCAGGGCGTCGAGCTCCAGGCGTCTCACCTGTCCGCGGGCTTTGACAACGCAGAATGCGCCCGCATCGTGCCGGATGGACAGATCAAGCTGTTCCTCACGCTACAGAGCAACACGGGCGTTGACATCCCGAACGGCGTGGGCAAGGTTTTGGCCCGCCCGCCGGGCAATCCAGACCCTGCCCAACTGACCGCGTTCCCGATGAACAACGGGGACCTCGAAGGTCGGGCGAATGACGGTAACCTCCCTGGTGGGTGCACCCCGGCGCTGCCGGATGGCCACCCGAACGACATGGAGTCGCCGGCGCTGGACTCCGGCTCCGCGGTCTCCATTCTGCTGACCGCGCCCGGCTTCGTGCCGCGCGTGATCACGTCGTTCACCCTCCCTGGCTTTGGCGATGTGCCGATCGCGGTGCTCGCCGACACGGCGCTCCTCGGCCTGCTGCCGACGGGCTGTCAGCTTGGCGACCAGAGTGGGTGTCTGATCTCCCTCGGCACCTTCCAGTTGCAGCCGCTCGCGGCGCCCGCGCAGCGCGGCGTGGTGGCGGGCTCGGTGTTCACGTCGACTGGCCAGCCGCTTGACGGCTCGGTCGTCGTGCTCGTCGATGCGTCTGGTCAGGTGCACACCCGGATCTCCGGCACGGACTGCGCTGGCGCGCCGCTGCCGGGCACGGGCTTCTACTGCTTCAGCAGCTCGCGCGCGGGCGCCCTGGTGGGCAACCCCGTGCAGGGCAGCCAGATCCCCGGTGCGCCGTTCCCGTCCCCGAACCAGGGGGCGGTGCTGGACGCGACGGGTCGACCGGTTGCGAGCGCGTTTGACGGCCTTGGCCTCCCCGTTGGTCCTTCGACCATCGGTGTGGTGAACAACCAGCCCGTCAACTGCCCGCCGGCGGGTGCGCCCGCCAATGCCGCGTGCGGCTTCCTGATCTCCACGGTGACGGTCAACGTTGCCGCGGGTACGGTCACGGGTCAGGACATCCCGCTGGGCAACAAGTTCACCCCCGCGCGCGCCGCCGCTGGCGCGGGCGCGGTTGGCTACGTCCAGAACCTCACCGGGCGTGGGGTCGGTGGCATCACCGTCTTCGCGTGCCCGGGCGCTGACGTCGCGGGCTGCGGCGTTCCGACCGCGGGTCTCCCGCTCGGTGTTGTGCCCCCGACGCTCGGCCCGGGCTTTGTCACCGCGGTGACGACGCCTGACACCGGCCTGTGGGTCATAGAAGGTCTGACGGCAGGCGTGCCGTACACGTTCGCCATCGCGGGCCCGGGCATCAACCCCGGCACCGTCGTCGGTGGACAGATCGTCGGCGCGAACGTGCGGCCCGTCCGCATCGTTGGCGGCGTGGCGACGACCTCGATCACGCGGACGACTGGCGCGGCCGGCACCTGGATCGATCCGAACTGGATCGTCGCCCAGGGTGGCTTCCCGCTCCAGCAGCCGCTGCCGCCGACTGGCGCGGGCTCGATCCGCGGCCAGGTCACCGATTCCCAGGGCGCGCCGTTCACCGGCCCTGGCGCGGTCGCCATTCTGTGGCGCCGTACCGACCGCAAGATCGTCGCGGCCACGGATGCGGGACCGAACGTCCCGACCATCCCAGCGTTCAACCGCAACGCGCTTCAGTTCCTCGAGCCCCCGGTCGTCCGGGCGGCGCCGATCGACGCGAACGGCGTCTACTGCTTCGGCGCCGGCTGCCCGGCGCCGATCGCGGCGAACCTGCAGCCGCCTCTGGTCCCGGATGAGTACCTCGTCACGATTCTGGACGAGCGTGCGCTGCCGGCCTGCACGGCTGGGTTCCTCGCACCGGCTGGCGGCATCCCGCCGGCTCCGTGCGGGATGCTCCCGGCGACGTCGCCGCCGATCCTGTTGACGGCGAACTCGATCGTTCCGCCGGTCAACTTCACCCTCGTTCCCGCGCTGGCCCCTGGCTCGCCGCCGCCTGGTCCACTGGGCCTGGGCACGGTGAACGTCTTTGGCTTCGCCTGGGACATGAGCGTTCCTGGCGGCCGCCCGATCCAGGGCTTGACCGTCTACGCGGTGCCGGTTGGTCCGGCCGTCCCGCCGCCGAGCTTCGCCGGTGGGCTGGTTCCTGACATCCCAACTGTCGCGGCGCTCAACGTCAACCCGATCATCTTCTCCGGCCCGCCGTGGGTCACGGGAACGGGCACGACGAACGGCCCGATCCTGAGCTCGGTCCGGACGCCGGTCCCGGGCGGCTACGTCGTGCCGCCGTTCCCGAACTCCGACCCGACGGGTCGGTGGGAGATTGACGGCCTGACGTTCGGCCAGCGCTACCTGTTGATCGTCGAGCTGCCGCAGGGCTACAACCAGTGCGCCCCCGGCATGCACGACCTCGACCTGAACTCGCAGGGGGTGACCCCGCTGCTGTCGCCGTTCGGCGGCTTTGGCACCATCCCGTCGAAGGTGCTTCGCTGCGCGACCGACCTCGGCGCGATCGGCGTGAGCGGCCCAACGGCCGGGCTCGCCGGTGCGCTCGCGGGCGGCGTGGTCGTCACGACGCCGTGGATCTACGGTGGCACCTTCGGCTTCTCCGCGCAGAACCTCGAACCGATCGAGCCCGGCGAGATCGATCGCCGTCTCGAGCAGGTGATCCCGCTGGTCAGCAATGGCGGCCCACCGGCTGCCATGGGTGGCGTCGATATCCAGACGATGGAGATCTACGTCACGAATGCTGGCCCGATGCGCACGATCGCGGAGGTCCGCTTCTACGCCAGCGATGGCAAGGGGAGCGCCGCGGTGCTTGCTGGAACGCAGCAGGCTGACCTGGTTCCAGGTGGTGGGCGCGCGTTCCGCGCACCCGAGATGCCCGGCGGCTTCGTCGGCTGGGCTGGCATCTGGACCTTCGACGCTGACGGTCCGGCTCAGATCTTCGGAGAGAGCAGCCTCGTCGCCGTCACGAACACCTCCGTCCGCTCGGCGGGCGATGCGATGACCGAGACCGCGGGGCTCTCCCGCGAGGAGTTCGTCTTCCCGCAGGCGGAGGCTTCGGTCCCGCTCATCTACCGCAACTACGGCGGTACGGAGAACAAGTGGAGCACGCTCCTGACCATCACGAATATGGGACGGGCGGGCAACGTCGTTCTCCAGCTCGTGACCGCCGACCGCACCGGCCGCGATGATAGGCGCCGCTGTCAGCCGTGCTTGATCACCAAGTACGTCAACGCTGGCGGCCAGATCAACATCAACTTCGGTGCGGACGACGACCCCGACATCTCGATGCTGCCGAACAGCACGTTCACCGCGACGGTGACGGCGGGTGGTCCGATCGCGCAGCTCCCGGGCGTCCTGCCGGGCGCCGTCTCGCCGATCCTGACCCAGGGCTACACCGTCCAGACCATCCACTGGACCGCGCTGGGCAAGATGGCGACGAGCGGCCGGGGCATGCAGCGCCTCGGCACGAGCCAGGGCGCGGGCTCGCCACAGGGTGAGAACTCGGGTGGCCTCTTCGCGCCGCTGGTGTTCAACAACTCCAACCGCTGGGACAGCGGCCTCGTGCTCGCTGCCGCCCAGACCAGCGGTGGCGCGGCCGCCGTGCTGACCGTCACCTTCTACAAGGAAGATGGCGAGTTCGTGTGCGACGTGAGCGACCGCGTCAGCTCGAGCAGCCCGATCTGGTACCTGTACCTGCCGGCGCTGCAGTGCATCCCGCCGAACTACCGCGGGACCGCGGTCGTGCGCGCGACGGCGGGTTCGTCGACGAACGAGCCGTTCTCACTGCTCACGCCGACGATCTACGGCGTGGTGCAGCACGTCAACTACGACCGGAATGCCGCGATGGCGTACGACATGATCGGCGCTTCCACGGCCGGCCTCCGCACCGACGCGCTTGGCGAGCTCCCCTGCGTCTCGCTCGGCTACGTCACGTGCGCCTGGGTCGCGGACTTCAAGAAGTCCGGTTCGATCAACGCCGAAGGCAACATCGGGATGCAGACGGGTATCCGCATCATGAATGTGGACCCGCTGCTGACCGGCGCGCCGGCTGGTGTGACGATCACCTACATCGACAGCAGTGGTGTCATCTGGAATGAGGGTACGGAGCAGTTCGTGGTGCCGCCGTTCGGCACGCACACGGTGTTCCCGCTCTACAACGGGCGCCTGCCCGACTTCTTCCGTGGCACTGCTCGCGTCACGTCTGCGCAGAACAGCATCGTCGTCGTCGCGAACGTCGTTGACTACGCAGTCAACGGCCGCGATGCCGCCGGTTCCTACAACGCGCAGTACAACAGCGGTCGGACCTACTAGCAAAGCGGGTCGGGTTTCTGGCGGGGAGCAACGCTCCCCGCCAGAGCCAGACCCCCAGCGCTGGGACGTCCAGCCAATGTGAAGAGTCGCGAGAGGGCCGCCCCGCTTCAAGCGGGGTGGCCCTCTCGATGCGTCTGGAACCACGCCCCCTGAGGTAACGCGCAATGTCGGATCCTCAGCAGCCGACGAGGCTCGACCGCCGCGCCATCGAGGCGATCATCCCGCACCGCGAGCCGTTCATCTTTCTGGACGAGATCGTGGAGATGGAGTTCGGCGTGCGGGGGGTCGGTATCATTCACGACGTCGCTGCCTACAGCTACCTGCTGGCTGGGCATTTCCCCGGGGCGCCGGTAATGCCGGGCGCGCTGCTCGTTGAGGCGCTGGCGGAGGTTGGGGCAGTTGCCGCGCTCGGGCTGCCTGAGAATGCGGGGAAGATCGCGGTGTTGACCGGCCTCGATCGCTGGCGCTTCCGGCGGCCGGCCCTGCCCGGCCACAGCGTCCGGCTGGAGGTCACGCTCACCGCCCGGCGCTCAAACTACGGCAAGGGCCACGGGGTCGCCACGAGCGAAGGCGCACTCCTTGCGGAGGGTGACATTTCTTTTGCGCTGGTCGATCGCTCCGTGCTCGAAGGGGCCAATCACCCGCAAGCCTGACGCGACATCGCCGATGGGCGGGTGCAACGCAACGTATTTCGTTGCGGTATACTGATGATATCAGGGAGTGTTCCCATGCCAGTTGCCGTACGAGAGAAGGTGCGGGCCGTTAGCCAAGATGTCGGTGGGCAGGCGAAGCTCGCTCGGCTGATTGGCGTAAGTCCTTCCCGGGTGAGCCGGTGGCTCCTGGACGAGGAGCCAGACATGGAGAATCGCAGGAAGGTCGAAGGTATCGAGTTCGTACTGAGTCGCCTTCTGGACACGTGGGAGCGAGAGACCGCGGTCAAGTGGCTCGACGGATTCAACGCCCATCTCGGAAACCGCCGACCGGTCGATCTCCTCGCCCAGGGCCGGATCACCGAGGTGATGCGAGCGGTCGAGGCCGAGGAGACCGGCGCCTACGCCTGAGGCGTGCTCTACCGCGTCTTCCCCTTCCATCCGGATGCTCGCTCGGACGAGGCTGGTGGACCTCTATACGTGCCGCGCGTCCACCAGGGTGAGGGGCGGCATGATCATCCCGAACGTTACGGCGCGCTCTACCTGTCGCGGGTACCGGAGAGCGCGGTTGCCGAGCGCATCCAGCGTTTTCGCGGCCGAACGCTCAGCGACGCGGATCTCCGCCTGGTCGGAGGTGCACAATACGCGTTGGCCATCTTCAATGATTCAGCTCTCACCCAACTCGTCGATCTCGACGACCCGATGGAGCTTGTCAGCCGGCGGTTGCGACCCTCCATGATTGCGACCCGTGAACGTAGGGTAACCCAACGGATCGCAATGCGGATCTTCGAAGAAGGCTTGCTTGGCCTTGGCTGGTGGTCCACACTCGAGGCGACCTGGCCGAACGTGACCCTGTTCGCCGAGCGCGCCTCGCCGTTTCTTACGCTTTCCAACACCCCAGAATTGCTCTCGGTCCACCATCCAGTGGTGCGAACAGCCGCTCAGAGCATCGGGGTCATGCTGGCCTGACAGGCTAGGTCGTAAACTCCCATTGCTCGGCGTTCCACCCTTCTGTGCAGTTGGGCCCGCGACCGCCGATATGCTTGAATCGATTGCCGACGGCCGTATGGTTGGTCG